>Ga0079306_1000026_pt1 | contig 257928 bp, 223 predicted proteins | sample Methanotroph_Enr_FD_79181 | JGI IMG/M metagenome (GOLD analysis project Ga0079306, IMG submission 79181) | Enriched soil microbial communities from Old Woman Creek wetland in Ohio, USA - Methanotroph_Enrichment_5 | ecosystem: Environmental > Terrestrial > Soil > Wetlands | place: USA: Ohio... | reverse complement strand
TACCGGACAGACTACTTTTTTAGATTTTCTTGTTTTTTTTAGAGCCCGCCTGAACGAATATTCATTCGGGCAGGCGCGTCGAAGCATTCGTCAGGACTGCCCTTTTTTGAATACTTTTTTGGGAATGCAAAAAAGTATTATGTGAAATTTGTAAATAAATGATCCAGCTTTTGATAAAAGTTATAATCACTTTTCTAAATTTTAAACTACTGATAATCGGTATTATCGGATGGCGCAGGCAATAGTCGCGATACTTATTTTAACACCCGGAATATTCAGAAGTATGGCTGCGCATGCGTCGAGTGTGGCACCTGTTGTCACCACATCATCAACAAGCAGGATGTGCTTATTGATAAGATGCTGATGATTTTTCAATGCGAAAATTTCTTTTACATTTTCCCACCGCCTGAAACGTGATTTTTTTGTCTGTGTTTCTGAAGCATATGTCCTGACAAGTGCTTTAACATCAAAAGGTTTTGAAAACGACCCGGCTAGTCCGCGGGCAAACATTTCACTCTGGTTGTAGCCGCGTTTTCTTAGTCTCTTGGGATGAAGCGGAACGGGAATAATAACGTCAACACTATTATAGAAAGGAGATTTTTGCAGGCTGTCACCATATAGTTTCCCCAGATAAAGCCCGATTTCTTTTTTGCCCTTATATTTCAATTGATGCATCAGGTGCTGGACTTTGCTGCCTTTTGAAAAATAATACATGGACGACGCATGGTTGATATTTACCCTTCCCCAGAATATCCGGACAACCGGGTTGTCTTCATCCTTCTCGAAATTTGTCTTTGGAAGCTGATGGAGGCAATAGCTGCATAGTACTTCCTCATGCTTTAAAAGTGTATTTTCGCATGAATAACAAATGCGTGAGAAGAATAATGAAAAGAAATCGTAAATATATGACACCTTGTGTTATGTTATTTGAGCGGATTCTTTAAAATTATTAATAAAAAGTCGTAATTTTGCAAAAAAAATTAAGTGATGGATACTGCAGGCGAAAATAAACCTAAAACAACTAAATTTAAAATAATTATCGGCATTGAATCGGTTATTATTCTTGCGCTGTTAATTTTATTAATTACAAGCCGTTCCAAAGTTAATACTTTTATCATTGAAAAAGAAACAGCAATTACTGAACGTAACCTTTTGCAGGGTGAGCTAGATTCGCTGCTTACTGAACATGAAAAAATCCGTACTGAATACGGAAATTTAACGGCTGATCTGACGCTAAAAGACAGTACCATCCAGGCACAGGCTGCGGAGATCCAGAAGCTGATTGAAAGTAATGCCGGCAAACGCCAGATTCAGCGTAAGCTCGATTACCTTCGTGGCATAACACAGGATTATGTGGCGCAGATTGATAAGCTTCTCAAAGAAAATGAAAACCTGAAAACTGAGGTAAAAGGTATGCAGGACAATATTTTAGCAGAACAAAATAAGAGCCAGCTGCTTGAAAAAGATAAGGAAGCATTAAAAGAGCAAATAAATAGTGCGGCCTACCTGCAGGCACATACGTTGAGTGCTATTGGAATTAAATTAAGACAGGGCGGAAAAAAAGAAGAATTAGAAGACAAAGCCAAGAGGGTGGATAAAATAAAAATATCGTTTACCTTATCTAAAAATCCATTGGTTTCTGAAGGCCTGAAAACGGTTTATGTCCGTATCGCTCGCCCGGATAATGAAATCCTGAACGAAGGAAATTCTTTCGAATATGATGGCAAGGAGATCATGTATTCCTTGCAGGAACAGGTTTATTACAAGGGAAGCCCGATAACCGTCAATTTGTATTATGAAAAAACCGACCGGATTGTTCCGGGAACCTATCATATTGCTGTGTTTACCGAAGGAAAAGAAATCGGACAGACTCAGCTGACACTTAAATAATTGTAAATAGTAATAACTAAAAATTAAAAGTATGGAAACAACTAGCGAAAAAAAGAAAAAACCCAATCTTTTTCTGTACCTGTCAATTATTTTATTGGTAGCCTGCGCTATTTTGACATGGCAGTTGATCAGCAGCCATAAAACCATAACCTTGCAAAATGATACCATTGTTAATGTAAATGCTGAAAAAGATCAGGTAATCTCTAAGCTTGAAAACCTGAAAAAGGAATACGATCAGCTTTCAAAAGATAATGCACAGCTATCCGAAATGTTTAATGAGGAAAAAGCGCATGTTGAAAAACTTCTGAATAAAATCAAGAATTCTGAAGGGTCTATAGCAAAATACAAAAACCAGGTTGCATCAATGGAAACCCGCCTGAAAGAATACGAACAGCAGATCACGGAGCTGAAAAAACAAAATAAAGACCTGGTTGAGGAAAACTTTAATATTAAAACTGTTCTTGATTCAACGACCACCGAAAATGTTCAGCTGACCTCCGAGAACAAGGACCTCTCCGAAACTGTTAACAAAGGAGCTGTTCTTACTTCATACGATATCAATGCAGATGGTATTTTTATTAGAAATAAAGTGAAAGAAATCCCTACTCAGCGAACCAAAAGAGTTGAAAAAATTCGTGTATGTTTTACCATCGGTGAAAATGCTATAGCTGCCGCAGGGAATAAAACAGTGTACCTCAGGGTGGCCAATCCAAACGGCGATATTTTGGCCCAGGGTGAAGGTGATGAGTTCTCATTCGATTATAACGGTAAAAAATTGCAGTATTCCGGCAAAGAACAAATTGCTTACAATAATAAACCGGTAGATGTGTGCTTATACTGGAATAAAACCAAAGAGTTAACTCCGGGAACCTATACCGTGGATATTTTTGCCGATAACAATGTTATTGGGACAACAACTTTTAAACTTGAAAAATAATTAAAAACTGTAATAATATGAAAAAACAACTTTTAAATCTATTGGTCCTGGCAGTACTGTTTTGTTTTGCCGGTAGTGCTTTTGGTCAAACCGGGCAAGTCATTAAAGAAGAAAAAATTAAAACCGGATTTCATTGTGTGAACGGAAAAGCGCTTATCGAAAAAGAGCTGATGAAATCAGAAGGTGTGACCAGCGTTGTTGCTGACGTAGATACTAAAATTGTCACGGTTAAATATGTGGATGGTAAAACCGACAGGAAAAAACTGGTTAAAGCTATTGAAACTATAGGCTATACTACTGAAGATACAAAATCGGATGCTACCATTAATAAGGCATGTACGCACGAACAACCGCCACAAAAATAATTTACTGTTAATTGAATTAATTAAAGGCGCGAATCATTTCGCGCCTTTAATTTTTCACAAGGGTTAAGTTTATAATAATCAGAATAGCATTGCGTTTTATTAATTAAAAATATGCATTATGATAATGAACAGATATACGTTTTTTATCTTTTTATTTCTGATTCCGGCTTTTATCAAGGCTCAGCAATTGGAACCCACAGAAACCAACGCCTTGCTGAATGTTATTGTCAGCAGCCTGGATGACAAACCAAGAGCCGGTGATGTAATCACCTTGACCGGACAAATAAACAAGAAAACCTTTTCCGGAACCACGGATGTAAAAGGAAAATTCTCGGTGCTGATACCAGAAGGTGATACGTACACTGTAAAATATAAAATCTTCGGCGGTGAAGAAAAATATAAACAGGTATCAATCCCCAACCAGGAAGGAAACCTTACGTACCAGCTTGATATAAAATATGACCCGCCAAAGGTGTTCACCCTTGAAAATGTGTTTTTTGACACCGGAAAATCCACACTTCGCGCAGAATCATTTAAAACACTCAACGATCTGGCAGAGGTCATGAAACTTAAACCCACGCTGATTATAGAAATAGCGGGGCATACGGACAATGTGGGCACGCCCGAATCAAACCTTAAGCTTTCGCTTAACCGCGCCAATTCAGTAAAAAATTACCTGGTCAATCATAGTATAGCTGCCACAAGAATAACAACACAAGGATATGGCGACACACAACCCGTGGCTTCCAATGATTCCGATGACGGCCGTCAGAAAAACCGACGCACCGTAGTTCATATTATTAAGGAGTAAAGCCTTTATGGCTTAATGGACAAAATTCAATTTAACTAAATAGAAATACCTGAATTTCAATAAATTCAAAATTTCATTGAATTATTAGATACTTTATCAAACCTTATATTGTTTCGTAGAAACAAAGTGCGTCGGCATGCCCAGACGGCGGGCCAGTGTTGGCGTGAATCAGAAAATATTAGAAAATCTTCAAAGGCGCCAACGGCGTCTTCCGTCCGCTTTTGCGGACGGAACTACTTTGAATAGATTTTCAATATTTTCTGAGAGTGGGCCTGCCCGAATGAACATTCGTTCAGGCGGGCTGAAGCATCGTCTGGGCGGTACTTTTCTTTGGTTCGTTTCTTTTGGACAAGCAAAAGAAATGAACACCTAAATCAAAAAAAAATGGCATTTTTTAATAAGTTATGCTTAATGGAAAAATTCAGGCTGGATAGTAGTTCAAAGGTAATAATATCATAGCTTTGGTGTGTTTGAAAGCTGTAAATTAAAAATACGCCCTTATCTGCACACTTCCCATATGAACTATTTTATTAGTTCCGGTTTTGCGGCCGTCGTAAATAAGGTCAAGTTGCATGTTGTTGCCCAGGTTTCGCTGAAATGTCAATCCCCAGGTTACGTTCTGTCCGTTCTTTAATCCGCCGAGCATTTCATATGCCAGCGAAGTATTGTCGGATGCGTTATAAGCGATATTAATATAATTGACTTTAGCCTGCAAGGTTCCCTTTCCCGGGAAATTGTACTTGCTTTCGAGGCCGAAGTTGTGATTCAGTGCGCGTTCATTGGGCGAAACAGCTGTATTTCGTTTATCAGAATAGTTATATGTGAGGCTGATGCGGAATTTGTTGCCCGGCTGAAAAATGAATTTCGGCTGAATTTCCCAGTAGGACAGATCGTAATTTTTAGTTGTGAAATATTCCGACTCATAATTTTTGATTCCCTGGAGAAATTCAATATTTGTATAAAATTTACGGGTAATATTCCACCGCACTTTTATACCGTATGATTGCTGTGAACGTGATTCAAAACCATTGAGCAGCAGCATTTTTGAATTGTTAAGCTGGTAAGATACTTCGGTGGCGATCTTAGGGTTGCTTTTATTGAAAAACAACACCGATTTAAATGTGGTAGCAGTCGACATCAGCGACGTATCGTTCAGCCGGAACATAAACGGGTTGTATGCCTGCAAAAGATTTGAGTTGGTGCTTTTGTGACTCACACTGTAAGAAGATTGCAGCGAAAAACGCGAGACGAATTGTCTGATACCTTTTTTGTTTTTCCAAACAACGCCGGGGTCAATGGTTATTGCTTCACTGAACTGATTCGAGTAAGTCTTGATATATTCATAGGTGGGCGTAAAAATGCGGATGTAGTTTGCCTGATCTTTAAAAGCGGCGACATCAAACTCGTTGAGTTGCTTTACCCCGTCCTCATTGTAATCCGTCCAGACATAAACACCCTGCCCCGGCGTAACTTCAAGATAGGAATAATCTTTCTTTTCCTCCATGCCCGAACCAACTTCATAATAGGTGGTTGACAGGATAACGTTTTTTAACAGCCTTGTATAATATTCTATTCTTCCTATAAGCATATTGTCAGGCTTTACCAGGCTTAAAGATGTGTCCTTTACTTTCAGCATCCTATAGGTGGCGCTTATTTTAAGCGTGTTTTTAGGGTTTTTTGCCAGCTCGACTCCCAGATTGAAATCATCGGCATCGGTGGCAAGAGACAGATCGTTGTTCAGGGGCAGGTAATCATAACGTTTTTTATAGCTTATTTTATATTTGTTCTTTGCCGAGTCGGGACTGCCTAAAAAAGCTTCGTAAATATTGAAGGCAAAACTGCTGCTCAGCAAGGAATCTGAAGTTTTTAAGTTGAACATGTTATGCTCTTGTTCTTCACGCACCCCGACAGAAAACCATTTAAACTTTTTGATCAGCTGGGCCTTTTGTTTGAAGTAAACGGTTTTATAAGCCGGGGTGTTGCTTGTCAGGTAGCTGCCGTTGAATGTAAGAAAGAAGTTTTTATAATCTTCAGCAATGTCAAGCTGGTTTTGAATGCCGGAATAGCTGCTGCCATGAGCGTAATATTTAAACTGATACAAAGCAAACTGGTTTATTTTGTTTTGCACTCCGATTTTCAACCCGCTGATATTTTCATCTGAAGGCTTGACGGAAGAAGCGTTCCAGTCGCGTGAAAATTCCACCGGACGGTATTGTTCAATAGGCGAAAAATTTTTGCTTACCCATTCGTTACTGGCGTCTGCGATAAACTTCCATTCGTTTTTGTTTTTTTTTGCAAAAGGGATGGCGTTGGTAATAGTGGTTTTCACAGCATAACCCATATCGTCTTTTTTGTCTGCCGATGAAAACAGGTTTTTATTATTATTGCTCAATGCCGTTTCAACAATGAGCTTTGTTGTTTTTCCGAAAGTATAATCACCACCCAGCGTGTACATCTGTACTTTTTTTGGTGCGATCAGCAGCGTTACCGGTTCATAATCTCCCGAAGGCACACCGCCTTGCGGGGCCACCCATTTAAAAACCCTTCCATTGGCCGAACTTTGTATTAAAACATAGTTACCTCTTCCTGCACCCATAAACGAGAACCCAAGCCGGTAAAAAGCACTGTCGGCGCTGGTGGAGTAAACAAAAACAGAATCATATAAAACGGAATTTACCGTTGTGTCCACCATTTTGTACATGACATAAGTGCTTGAAAATTCAATACTGTCAACATTTGGAACTACCGCCAACTGAACGCTGTCGCCGATATTCGAGAACAATATTTTTTCGCTTTCTGTCAGATCCTGCAACAACGGCTGGTTTTTCAGGTCCTGTTCCGAATAATAGTTAAAGCGTACATTCAGTTTTTTATATTCCACGCCGGCTCCGACAAAAAATAGGGTACGGGCATAATAGCGGTCGGTATATTCAAATTCCACCACCACGCGCTTGTCTTTAGTCATGATGTTTTTTGGCATGAACGTGACTTCACCTAAATTATAATCGATTACATAATCGTTCTCTTGCCCGCGGGTAAGCAGTAACCCGTCAATATATACCCGTTCCGTGCCTGCCAGTACGATAATATAATTTTCGTTATTCACGCCCGTAAGTTTATAAGGTCCCTGGTTTCCTTCGAGAACGGCAATTACATTCCGGGCATACCTTCCTTTTGATAAGGCCCCGCAGCCTTCCAGCCTCAGTTTTATCAGGTTTTCTTCTTTCTTTTTTGAAGGAATTAAAATGTTTGATTCTATAAGTGCCCCCTGTGCTTTTTTATAAAAATTCATGAAATAGCTTTTCGGAGGCCCTGTTTCAAAATCACCGGCAATTAGTTTATTGTTTTTGTTGAAGAGCTGAATAAAAACCTTGTCAAACTCCTGCAGCTGCTGGGTGTTGCCATCGGGCTGAATAGGAATGTTGTTATCGGTGATGGCTGCCAATACTTGTATATCATCTGAAAGATAACCTGAAAGCTGAAGATTCAGGCTCGAGTTTACAACCAGGTCCTGATTATTTCCGAAGGAGACCCCGCGCGAGATATTACCGCTCCGGTTCAGGGCTCCCCATTTGAAAACGTCTTCGGTGGTAGTCTCATATTTATATAAAAAAGGGTTGGTGATTTCCTGTACCGGGCTGTTGATAATGCTGGTTTTTTTATGCCGTTGTACCGCTGCAAAAGAAATCGGAAACACCCTGTAAGAAATGCTGAATGTTTTGTTTTTTATTACTTTTTGGAAATAGACGGTATCCGTAAAAATAAGTAATGCTTTAGCGTAGTCAACCTTATATTTTGCAGTGTCGGGAACAAAATTTTCTGTGGTGGTGATAATAATGGAACCCGAGATCAGGCTCAACGAATCCAGTGTTAAGGTGTCGTTATCAGCAGGGATGCTTTTTATCCTGAAATTCGAAAAATCCTGTGCATAGAGATTTATTCCCGTAAGACAGAACAGTAAAAATATGTAAAGTGATTTTTTCAAGCTTTAAGCAAAAGGATAGTGCTAATTTACCAATAAAACAGGATATTTTAAAAACTCAAATTTAGGATAAAAATTGCAATTCAATGTTATACGGCTAAAGCCTTTGTACAATGATAGGTTTCATTAATAAGAGGCTGTCTCAAAAGTTGTAATTTTAGTGTGGTTAGCCTTAGTGAACCTTAGTGTGTACTTGGTGTCCGCCACGGCGGACTTTGTGGTTCAATTATTTATTTTACCACAAAGAAGATCAAAGGTTTGCACAAAGGTGCACAAAGGACTTTTGAGACAGCCTCTATTCAATAATTATTTTTATCGGGGCTTTAGCCCTGAAAAAACAACATAAAACATTCCCGGATATTTCCTACATTTGTATGAATCAAAACACTATTTATGAAATCAATGACGGGTTACGGCAAAGCTACTTGCGAACTGCCGGACAAAAAAGTTACCATCGAAGTTAAATCGGTAAACAGCAAACAACTCGACCTTAATATCAAGCTGCCGGCCATGTTCAGGGACAAGGAAACAGAGGTGCGTTCATTGATCTCAAAACAACTGGAACGAGGAAAAATCGACTGTTACATAAATCTCGAACAAACACATACAGCCGGGAATTTTTCGTTGAATAAAGAACAGGCAGCAAGGTATCACGAAGAGATCAAACAGCTTTCCGCAGAACTTGCATTGCCGATGCCCGAAGATATATTGCCTTTGCTGGTGCGCATGCCCGACGTAGTGAAGACCCCCGTTGAAGAACTGAATGATGACGAGTGGGCTGTAATTTATAAAGATGTTGAAAAAGCGGTACAACTGATGGATGAGTTCCGCCTGAACGAAGGAAATGTATTGAAAAATGATATGGCGCAACGCGTTTCACTTATTCAACAGGGAATACAGCGGATCGAACCTTTTGAAAAAGATCGCATATTACAGATCCGGCAGCGCATCCAGACCAATATAGCCGCAGCCATAGCCCCTGATAAAATTGACAACAACCGCCTGGAACAAGAGCTGATCTATTTTCTTGAAAAAATGGATTTTACCGAAGAAAAAGTGCGCCTTCAAAAACACTGTACCTATTTTCTGGAAACCATGAAAGAAGATGTTTCAAACGGGCGCAAGATGGGATTTATTACACAGGAAATCGGCCGGGAAATCAATACGCTGGGCTCGAAAGCCAACGACTCAAATATTCAGAAAATCGTGATAGAAATGAAAGACGAACTGGAGAAGATCAGGGAACAATTGCTGAATGTGCTTTAATTAATCTTTTCAGGTTTTCGAAGACGATAAAATAAAAACATCATCAGAGTAACTGCAGCAGCGCTGGCGATAATAACATACATATTATCAGAACTCCCGAAAGTTTCGTAGTCAGCACTGACAGTTCCTCTGGCCGACAGAAAGGCTATGAGTACCGTCATTCCGTTATTTATAAAATGAATAATAATTGGTACCCAAAGTGTTCCCGACCAGTAAAATGCATACCCCAGAAACAGGCCAAGCACAAAACGTGGAATAAATCCATAAAACTGCATATGAATCGCGCTGAAGATAAATGCAGTAACAATGATTGCTACATGTGCATTTTTGAACCATTCCGAAAATAAGCGTTGTAATACACCCCTGAAAAAAAACTCCTCACCTACAGCTGGTAAAATGGCTATCATCAGGATGTTAATGAGAAAACTACCACAGTTAGCAGTACCTAAAAAAGCGCCGGTCAGTGTGGCGGCTTCGTTTTCTGAAGTTCGCATCCATTCTTCAATGCCGCCAAGCTGATGCGGCAGGTTCATGTTCCCGTTCACTTCGCCAAGCCAGTTGATGAAAGGCATGCAGGCAGCAATGATACTTATTCCAATCATCAGCGGAAACAGGTTTATCTTCCGGTTCAGTTTCAGATAGTCCGGGATGCTTTTTCCTGCAAACATCGCAAAAATCAGCACCGGCACTATAAACAACGCAAGCTGATTGACGATCTGCAGGTATTTTAATTTTGAAATAACCATGGGGTCGGAATAATTATAAACACCTGTAAGGTTTTCCATAAAAGACTTTCCGTAAAAAGGCACCGCCAGTAGCAATCCGATCATATTGACAAGGAACAAACTGCATACAATTATCAGGATGAAATTAAACAATTTTATATAAGGTTTTTTTTCCTGCAGAAAAGGTTGAAATATCATATTATTGCCTGTTTTGAAACACAAAAATGCAATAATTTATTGAAATCGAATAATTTTTTTTTGTTCATCTTTGTGTCTTCGTGCCTTAGTGGCAAAAATCATATATATTTACTAAAAAAAATCATATGGATCAGCGCCTTCAGGAATACCTGGATTATTATAACCTACGGATGAATAAATATAAAGACAATCCGCTTTACCAGAACAGTTACGAATCGGAAAAAAGGATGTATGAGGCGCTTAATAGCTGCGAAAACCTTGAAGAATTCCGTTCAAAACTGGGTGACGAAAACCTGCCTTTGAAAAACGCAGTGGCGCTGACAAAAGATAAATCCCTGGCACGTAAAGAACTGTATGAAAACATCAAAGAATTCATCCGTAAAAAAGCGCCGGAGCAAACCCTCGCGATGATAGAAACGGTGCAGTCGGTGAACGAACTTACCAAAAGAGCCAACGAAATTGAAGCGGCCGTAGGAATTGAGATTGCCATTGACCTGATGACCTCATATTTTTACAGTGATTTTATGGCCATTGAAAATATTGAAGTGTGGCAAAATGCCGAAATACCGGACGAATGGCAAAAAGAGATTCATGAAGAATGGGTGAACGAAACCATCGCTGAAGGAAAAAAATTATGGCAGGAGGTAATGGTGCCCGAATCACAGAAATGGCAGCCGGAATGGAAATTCGATGTTGATCTGATATGGGAAGACCGCCACCGCCGGCTTATTCCGGTTCCCGACGAAATAGTAAAAAAACGGATACAGCAGTTTAAAACTTACAGGGGGATTTGATATGCCGGTAGAAAAACAATACGCAGATTCGATACTGGGAACTTTCCGGAATATGTACCAGGATTTATTTGAAAAGAAGGCCACAGGCAATGCTTTCGAAAAATTAAAAACTACCCTCGACCGCATGGAGCAACTTGCCCTGGAGATGGATGATTTAAGTTCTTTTTCGGCAAAACTTACCACAGAAGGACTTTTTGTGAATTTCAGCAATTTATATGCAGAGGTTGCCGGTGAAATGGCGGCAAAACAATATGCAAAAATCAGCAGCGATGAAGAATTGATGGAACAAACGCTGGCTGCTTATGAAAGTTCTTTAAAAAGTTACGAAAAAGAGCCCCGGCAAAAATCATTGCATGATACGATGAAACTAATTATAGACCTTGGCAGGTCGGGCATTTCGTACCCCGTATTTCTCAGGATATGCGAAGAAAAAGGCTTGTATAAATTGCTCGAAGGCGGAGCCATGACACGGGAAGGCCTGGTGGAAGAAAAAACCTTCAATGAAATATTCTCATTACCGGTTCAGCTTCAAAAAACGGATGAGTTGATAAAGGTCTATGATGAACTGGCTGAGCAATCTGCTTTTATAGCTCCTGATACATTTCTTTTCGGGTTGGAACGCATCCGGCTGGATTGGTATTATGCCCCTGTTCAAAACCGCTGGGATGCGGTTTGTCGTGGCTGGGACAGGCTGCTTGAACTGATCCACGACTGGCTCGATTCCTATGGCGACTTTGCCCCCCGTGATTTTCGCTGGGTAGACATGGGAAATCCACAAAAAACTTTGCGCAACATCAAACGCACCAACGACTGTAACCCGGGCTTTCTCAAAGAACGGGAACGAATATTTTATGAGTATTTTCAGCTTAAATGGGAGGATGTTTTTTCACACGAAACCTTCCTGAATGAATTCAATGCAGGCCGCATCTGGTACTCCGATGAAACGCTGGACCTGATAAAAGAAACGTACACGCATTGCAAACCTTTTAATAAACCTCCGAGAGATTTGATAAAACATGCCGAAGATATTTATCACAACAAGCGGTATCAGCGTGCCAACTCATTTCAGCTTTCTGAAAAAGATCAGAAACGCCTTCAGGATTTAATAGGGAAAGAAAAATTTGAGAAAATTTATGGAACAAAATAATAACACAGCCTGGATGCTCAAGGTTTAAAGCTTGATAACGGGCGGCTTCAATATACTGGACTTTGATCTCTTTGCATGTAAAATACTTGCGTTTAATTCAAAACCAACAAGGAGTGCAATAGAATTTAAATAGAGCCACATTAAAATTACGATTATTGTTCCGATGGATCCGTAAACGGCATTATAACTTGCGAAATTATTGACATAATATTTGAACCCAATGGTGGTGATAATAAAAAGAACGGTTGCCAGCGTTGAACCTGCCGAAATGAAACGAAACTGTCTTTTTTTTGCGGGGCCAAGGTAATAAAGAAACGAAACGGCAAAAAATATCATCAGCACAATGATAATCCATTTTGTAATCTTCAGGATGAAAAGCAGCACACTTTCTTCAATGATATGAGCAGAAATGAGGTATTCCAGTCCGGTAGTGCCGAGCATTATCAAAGCTATAGATAAGATCACTATGAGTGTTATTATGAACATTAATAAGATGGAGATGGCATATTGTTGCCATAATTTACGTGTTTCTATCACATGAGTTGTAGCATTAAATGCAGTGATAACTCCCAGTATCCCGTTTGAAGCAAAATACATGGCAAGGATAAATCCTAGAGAAAGCAATCCACCGTGCTGCCTGGATATGATGTCGGTAATTGTTTCGTTTATCATGACATTAACATTCTCAGGCAAGGCAGTCCGGATAGTTTGAAGCAGTGTTATCTGAAAATTTTCTATTGGAATATAGGGGATAAGTGTAAATAAAAAAATTATGGCAGGAAACATGGCAATAAAAAACTTAAAGGCCACCGAGCTGGCACGGGTGGTGATTGCTCCGTCTGACAAGCCTTTTACGAAAAATACAATTACGTCATACAAGGGAACTTCATCAAAACCCGGGAGTATTATTTTTTTTGTTATTATACGAAAAACCCTGAATAGCCTTGATGATTTTAACTTTTCAACGATATCGAATTTCTTTTTTATGTGGGGTTTCTTTCTCATCACATAGCTTTAAGGCTCAGGTCAAGGCTGTTGATATGATGGGTAATGGCTCCGACAGAAATAAAATCTACACCGGTAAGTGCATATTCACGGATATTTTCAAGTTTGATACCACCCGAAGCTTCGGTCTCGAATTTACCGCCGATGATTTCAACAGCTTTTTTTATTTCCGCAGGGGCAAAATTATCCAGCATGATCCGATCGACGCCGCCTGTAGCCATCACCTGATTTAGTTCATCAAAGTTGCGGACTTCAATCTCAATTTTTAGTTTCTTGCCAATCCGTTCAAGATAGGTGTGCTCGGCAGCTATAGCTTGTTTTATTCCTCCGGCAAAATCCACATGGTTGTCTTTTATCATCACCATATCATAAAGTCCCATCCGGTGATTCATACCACCACCGATAGCAACAGCCATTTTTTCAAAAACGCGCATGTTGGGCGTTGTTTTGCGTGTATCCAGCAGATGCGCTTTTGTGCCTTCAAGTAATTTGGTGTAGGAATTTGTTGCTGTGGCAATCCCACTCATGCGTTGAAGGTAATTAAGCATGGTGCGCTCCGCAATCAGCATCGAGCGGCAACGTCCAGAAACGTAAAAAACGATATCTCCTTTTTGTATAGGTGCGCCATCCTTAATTAACACCTCCATACTGATTTCCGGATCGATTTTCTGAAAAACCCGTCTTGCAATTTCTACCCCGGCAATAATACCATCCTCTTTTACCAACAATTTCATTTTCCCCGTGGCATCTTCAGGAATGGTAGCCTGAGAAGTATGGTCGCCATCTCCTAAATCTTCAGCTATGGCCTGCTCAATTAATTGTAAGATATTATCCATCATTAAAAAATATGCGTTTCAGCTAAATTACAAAAATTCGGAGCAGATTTTCAAATATTAACCGATAATCTATTCTTCTTCGAATTGCAACTGATGAATAAGGGGTACGTTATTAACTTTTTTTATAAGGAAGTAGGTGCGGAAAGTGCTTGTCTTTGTGGACAATGTCCCGATGGCAAACTGCGAACCTTCGTTAGATGATCCCTGCTGGTTTATTTTGAACGAAAGCGGCGGAAATTTTGAAAAAAAGCTTTTTACGATCATTTCTGCCTGTGATTTGCTGTAAGTACCGTCTGTTCCGGGAACTGTTAGGTCGATACTGGAATTAAAGTAAGAAGCAAGTTTTTTTGAATCTCCGTTATTGATTGCTGCTGCGACGCTGGCTGTAATATCTTCCTGTACAATAGCCACCGACGTGTCTCCCAAACATACTGTATTTATTGGACTTGCAACAGTACGTAAGGCAAACAAACAAAAAACTGCTATGGTTAAAAAATATTTCATTTCGTTTAATTTGGGTTGAATGATTAACAAAAATTAAGCCACGATAAGGGATGCTAAAACAGGAGCAAATATAAATAATTTTACTAAATGATTGTATGTTAAAGTGCTTGATTAATTTTGCAAAATATTTAACCGCATGAAAATTACATTGCTATTAACCGGGAAAACAGATGTTCAGCCTGTGAAGGAACTTATGGATGAATATAGTAAACGTATCGGTCATTATACTAATTTTGAGGTAATTACTGTTCCGGATATTAAAAATATCAAAAATCTTTCCATTGAACAATACAGGCAAAAAGAAGCTGAACTTCAAAAGAAATACCTGGCGAAATCAGACTTTGTGATTTTGCTGGATGAAAACGGGAAAGAATATACTTCAGAAAAATTTGCCCAGTTTCTTGAACATAAAATCCAGATCGGCATAAAAAATCCGATGTTTGTTGTAGGCGGTGCCTTTGGATTTACTGAGGAAATCAGGAAGTTGGCTGAACAATCGGTTTCTTTATCCAAAATGACGTTTCCGCATCAGCTGGTTCGTTTGATCTTTCTGGAACAACTATATCGTGCGTTTACCATCATTCGCAAAGAAAAATATCATCATTCCTGAGGTTTGTGTTTTTTGACGATGAACCTTTTGCGTTTGTTAAGCAGGATAATGGCGAAGAAAATTACTATGACCAATAGCGAGGTGTATTTGGCAATTTGCCCGATATAATCTCCGAAACGGGTATAGAAAGTCAGACTGTCGTTGGCATTGATCTGCATGCTTAATACATCGGGGGTCCAGTAGGTTGTAGGCATGAAAATATCGCCTCGCTGATTGATGTAAGCCGAGATTCCGGTATTTGCCGCGCGTGCAATACTTCTTCGGTTTTCGATAGCCCTGAGCCTTGCATATTGCAAATGCTGCCTGTGCCCGGCTGTGTTTTCCCACCAGCCGTCGTTGGTGATGATAAAAATCAGATTGGCGCCGTTACGGATATACCCAGTCATAAAATCGCCATAAATGGATTCATAGCAAATTACAGGCGCCACTTTTATCGTGCTGTTTTTGGCGCCGAACGCAGTCCGTTCTTCCTGGGTACCGTTGCTTCCGGTCATGCCGCCAAGATTGATGGCAAATTTTTCGAGCGGTTTCAGCAATTTTGGGAACGGCATCATTTCCACACCCGGAACAAGTTTCGATTTATGGTAAAACTGAGGAACAAAATTAGAATCTAAATATAAAGCGGTATTATACACATCGAAATAATGTTTTCCGCGTGGAGAAAAACGGGCGGTGCGTGATAATTTTTCACCTTCTTTAAAAATTTTAAATGATGAAATACCGATAACGATCTTCAAATTAGGATGCTTATTTATCATGCTTTTGAGGCTGTCGAAGCTTTCAGAATCATAAATTTCGTCTTCGTCGATATACTCAGGTATGGCTGTTTCCGGGCACACCAGAAAATCGGTGCTGTCGTTGACTTTTTGTTTTGCCAGGTTGAGGATTTTATCCAGTTGTTGCTGAACACTCATCCCGCTGAATTTCTCGTTGTAGGGATCAATATTAGGCTGAACAACAACACACGTGTTTGGATTTTCTTTTTCGGTATACGAATAATACCTGGTAAGTGAAACAGCAATAGGAATAAGCAATACCAGGACTATGGCTGCGCTGAAGATGTACACATTTTTACGTGATCTGTACCTGCCAAAAGCATTTAATAGCAATTTATAAATTAAAATATTTAGGTAAAGTATCCAGACATCACCACCAAAAACACCCGTATATTCATACCATTGAACAAATTTTGGGTAATTGGCAAAGCCGTTGCCCAGGTTCAGCCACGACCATGTCAGGTCCCAGTTGAGATGAAGAAGTTCAAACGTGATCCAGAAAAAAATCAGCACATAGTATCCGCCACGGGATTTAAAAACAGTCCGGCGAACCAGATGGTACATGAAAAAAACAAAAGCCATAAACAGTGAATTCAAAGCAATGGCCATTACAGCGCCGAATGTAGTAGAGTAATAAATCCACCAGGTTGTCAGGGCGTTCCAAATAAAAAAAGCGATATAAGAATAAAAGAACACGCTCGACTTAACGAAATTGTGTTTGTTTTTAGCAATAAAATCCTCAATGTAAAGCAACGGAACAAAAGCGATAAACAATAAAAAAGGAAAACCCCTGGCAGGCCATGCAAGCGAAAGCAAAACCCCGCTCAATACGGCGAGCAACAATAGATATTTCTTTTTCATGTTAATGGAAATATGTGCAAATATAGTAATTATCCAAAATTTATTGTTTTTTGATCTGGTTACAGTTTGTATACTTGTTGTGTTTGTTTGGATTTTTAAACAAATAGATATAGACAGGCCATGAGGAAAATTGTTTTTCAAGGATCCATTCGCTGTTCAACTCTTTAATTTCAGTTGCAGTAAAATTATTCGAAATATTAGATTGGACGATGTATTCAAAGTTTTTTAACGGAAGCTGCTCTATATCTGCCAACATAAAATGGGTATTGTCAAGTTTGGTATCATAATCATCAAAATTCATTGGCCATTTAGTGCCGACAAGGGTCGGGGATATATTATGGTTTTTGATAAAAACATCAAGCTGGTTTTTTTGTTCAAAAAATGATAAAGATTTTAATGAAGAATCCCAGCCATTGCCAAAACGTTCGGGATATATCCAGAAATTGCCTGAAATAAGAAACAGAACTGCAAGCACCAAAACCACCATGCGCCGCCATTTTACTTTAACAATAGTGATCAGGGAACAAAACAACAGGATCATTATGGGATACAGGTGTAAGAAATGTCGGTGCGAAACCGGGTAGGCAAAAGGCAGAAAAAAAATCAGATGCACGATTAAAGAAATAATGAGGATTATCAAAAGAGGATTTACTTTCAGTTTGATTTTCATTGACAGGATCAGTATCATGATAAACATGAAAATCCTGCCAAAATCAACCATCTTCCAGAAATTGTAAAACAGGTTTTTTACCATTCCCTGTATCCCGACAAACTGATGTAATGATCCCCGCAAATGTGATTGAAAAAACCAGCCCGTTATATAATAATGATAGCACATCCAGATTAATAAAAACACCAATGAAGCCATATACGGAGCAGTATTCTTCAGGAACAATCTCAGAGTATTGAAGTTTTGTTTATTGAAAAACAGATCAATTAAAAAAATTGAAATTACGATGGAAAACCCTCTGATATTTATCAAAGGGATAAAGATAACGGGCAGGAGAATGAACCATTTTTTATGCTGAAAAATGCCATTTATTGCAAGTAGAAATAAAAAACAAATGATAAGGTCATAGCCGGCAATCACGGTTTGTGTCAGCAGGGTAGGTTCTATAAGCAGAAACAGGAACGCCCAGATGGTGTATTTTACATTTAAAAATCTTTTCACCAATAGACTGAATTGATAAAGAATACCTATTATAAACGGAAATAATGTAAAATGTGTGACCGGCAAGGATCTGCCGAAGACTGTCCAGATAAGCGCCTGGAAAACACTGTAGATTGGGGAAGAGCCGTTGTCAATAATGTCGGAATAGAAAACAGTAAAATTACTGTCGTAAATAATATTGCTTATCTGGGTGATATAACTCATGTCCCAGAACATAGGCAGTTTGCAGCTGAACAACACGATCAGGAAATAAGCCAATGAAAAGATCAATACAACCGCATTCGTTTTTTTTGATAGCTGTTTTATTGTATTGTTCATTTTTATTAGGCCAAAAAGATTGTTTGTTCTGCTTGAGAAATAGTTAAATGTCTAAAGGGTTAGTTGAGGTGTTTTTTAATTCCCAATCAGGTACATCTTACCAAATTCTTTTTTAAAATATTGATCGGCTTGTGTTTCTTTATGTTCAATTTTTTCACCATTCAGACGGGTGACCACCCGGTACAAATACACGCCGTTGGCAAGCCGGTCGCCAAATTCATCAGTGCCGTTCCATGCATATTCGGTAATGTTGCGCCCAATATGGACCGGGCCAAGTTCACTGAGGTCTATTTCGCGCACCACCTTACCGGTGATGGTCATGATCTGGATTTTAAAATAGGTGGGAATTTCAGAGCCGGTCAGCGTAAATACAAAATGTGTGGCCGTGCTGAACGGGTTTGGCCAGTTCATTACCTGAGTAATCGAAGGTTTATTGATAACTTCAAAGGATATCGAATACTCATTACTTCCCGATTCGTTGTGCGAAATATCCTGTGCTTCCACGTATAAATTATAAATTCCGTCATTTAGAAGTTCTGTATTATAAGTGATCCGGCAGCTGTTGTTTGGCAAAGCAGCCGAATCGAAATGCATAATTTCAGGCCCGTTTTTATTTTTATTAAAATATATCCTGGTTCTTGTGCTGCTCCCCGGGCTTTGCAGGTAAACCCTGAAACAGGCCGTATCGTTCAATGCAAGAAATTTATTTTCATCTTTGAGCGTGATCTGGATTTCAGGTTTTGCAGAAACGATATCACCATCAAGAATATGAATGCCGTCAAAGGTCACGTCAAGCATGGGATTGATGCGATCCCGGTCAACTAAAAATTTGATTTCTCCGATATTATTAAAATGTGTTTGTTCAATCTGGTCGTAATCGGGATTAACTTCAATCCATAAGCTGTTAAGCCCTTCATAATCTTTGGTGGAAAAAGTTACCGTATCAATTAATATATCTCCTGATGGATGAGGCCTGTGCCTGAAAGAGCCGATGGGGCTTGTGATCCCGTTTTTATCTACCACCCAGTATTTTATGAGCAAACTGTCCATATCATAGTCGCTGATATTCTGTGTGGCCGTAGAAAACAAAATATTTTCACCCTCAGGAATAGTGTCGTTGTAAAATATAAAATGGGCCGAAGGATTTAACGCTGTTTCCGGAACTCCTTCGTACAATACCTGCCAGCGGAGCATTTGGGCCGGAGTATGCAACGAATCATCGCGCATGGCCACGAGTAATTTCAGGTAAGGATAAACGGAAGCATTTATTCTGGTACTCAGGTTATAAATATCACTTGAATCCGGCGGGAGGTTTTTAATAATCGTATCTATCTGCCCATTGAATTTTATACCTAAAACAAAAAGTTTTGCGCTGTCAGTATTCAGTGTTTCAAAAGGTTTTTTACGCCAGTGCAGGGAGCCCCAGTTGGAGGCCGGCCCAATAAGTTCAGATTCAATGTAACCCTCATACCACTTTGTACTTATACTGTCGTATAGCCTGATAACAGAGCTGATGGCGGTACCCTGTAATTCGTTTGCCGAACCAATGGCGCTGCCTTTTTTACCGAAAAGAATATATGGAATATTATCAGGTACCGACCTGATGGCCGAACTTCCCAATGATTCAAAACTCTGGTACAGGTCTTCGCTGTATTCAGCTGCAAAATGATTTCTGTGGCTGTAGGCTAAAACATAATCTCCGGCCGGGACAGAATCGTTGATAAAATTCTTTAATAAGTCCCGCTCTGCCGGCGTGCTGCAAGAAAATTCCCACCGGGCCTCTATGGATGGTGTAGGCATATGGGGGTTTAGCCAGGGACTGCCGGTAACAGAATCAAACACCGCGATCAGCATACCGTTGCCATTTCCAAGGTAAGCAAATTGCGACATCATAACGCTATTCACCTTATAATATTCATCGGTCCATGGAATAAGCGGATAGTAACCGGTCTGGCATATGACCGATTTGATATTATTAATAAACTCAAATCTTCGTTGAGGTTTATTGTAAGTTACATACTGATAACCGTCGTTTTTGAATTGGAAAAAATGTGCCTGGCCCCATCCTCTTTTACCATCAATATATTGGAACGAACTTTCACGCCAGTTATATGAGTGCGAAGCGTTCGAGTCAATACTAACCCTCCAGAAATATACAATGCTGTCGGTGGTGATGGGGAATGACGGCGCCCATGGCACCACACCTCCTGAATGCGTTACATGATAAATTTGTTTTACAGGGCTGTTGAAAGCATCGGTGGTGTCCATCTGGAACTCATAATCGGTGGAACCTAAAAAGGCATAGCTGGTCGAAGCTTTCAACGTTACAGGAAGCTCTGGTATTACGGCATATTTATATGGATACACCGGTACTATATCCGAGGATTTAATCAACAGCTGGACTTCAGTAATATTATTGGTCTCTGACTCTTCGTCTACGTTTTGATAATAATCTAGATAAATTCTGAATTTATTTAATCCGAGGCCGGACATCATGTCAACGGGAAGTCTTAACGTTAGGGTATCCTTAAACAGGGGGGCTGTAATTTCATTGTAATAAATAGCGGTACTATTGTTTGGAAAAGTTCGGATAGTCTGAACAATGATAGTGTCAACAATGGCTTTTCCGATATTCGTGGCAACGATATGAATATTAAACGAATCAACATCGGAGGTGACATCCGGTGGTGAAAAATAAACATCCTGAGGCGTTATGGCATAGTCGGGTTTTTCAAAGGAGTTTAAGATGACAGCCGGGTCGCCATGCAGGATCATGGTAAGGCAGGTTTCTTTTAAATTCAGTTCGGGAATTTGAAGGTAATTGATTGTTTTCTTTATGCATTCGCCAATGGGTTTTCCATAACTTTTATAACTAATCTGGTGGTATAACTCATCAGAGTATAAATTCAGCCAAAAGGGCATTCCCAGTGAAATGGAGGCCAAATACCCGATAACCCCTTTATTTGCTATGAGTACAAACTGTTCGCTGGATCCATTTGAATCTAAAAACATATCTCCTGCCCAGCAGGAATTGGCTAGTATAAACGGATATTTCCCGTAATTTTCATATTCTGAAGGAACATCTATCGACACATCAAACCCAATGGACGCTGCATGGCCGAAAAAGGTCATCAATGTCACGCCGTTATTTATCAGGTCTTTCAGCGAATCCGACAGATTGGACTGCATAGGGTCAGGGGAAGTTTTATAGAAAGGGATTACATTTCCGCCAAAAAACGGGCTTTCTATTGTCTGTTCGTAATGACTTAAATATCCTTTATATAGTGATTGTTCCGAATAGCTGGTACCTCCGCCAAAGTGAAGGACTGTTTTCATCCATTCCTGAGGGGTTGTCTGGGCGAGTTCAAACTGAATTATTTTATCCAGATAAAGAGATACATCATCTGGTGTACGGGCGCTAAGCCTGCCCGTTGGCACTGCCGGCATGAACAAACTATCCGCGATGCCATTGGAAAAAAGTATGTCGGAAGGAGGATAACCGAAAGAAGGAACCAGCGTAAGATTATTATGGTAGGTATCTGTTCTGTATTGGGGAAGTGAGCCGTCGGAAGCGGAGCGGAACGCCTTTCCTACCAGGAAAAGGTCTTTTGGTTTTACAGTGAAATTATTATAGGCAAACCGTACAAAATTTCTTATTGAAAGTGGCGATTTAAGTATGCCATAACCGAACTGGTCGTACAAATGATCAACATCCAGTACCATAGCATGATAGCCTGTAGTGTTTCTGTAATTTTTATAATTCTCAGCTTCCTCCCACAGTGATGAATGTGTAACGATCAAATAGTCCGATAACTCTAGGTTGGCAATGGCCAGGTAATTTATGAATTTTGCATTTCCGTTAACAGGAATGATATTATCAATACTTTTTATTGCATTGTCGGAGGTGAGGAAACAGAATTTTTCGCTGCCTGAGTTTGGTAAAAGGCATTTGTATGCGGAGCCGCTATAAACAACTTTAATACGCCGGTGGTTGGAGATATCGTAAAGCCTTGCCGTATCTCCTGAGGCCACATTGAAGTTGGTAAAATTCAGTAAGGATTTTGTTTGCATTCCATCGTTTGCAGAAAAATAAAATGTAGCATTGTTTTCAAGATCCAGCGTATGAGGGTATTTAACCTGAATGTAAGCCACCGTATTCCTGTCGGAACCCACACCCAGATCATTGATGGAACTGAAAACAAAGGGTGTAATATTGTTGCCAAGCGCCGAAACAGGAATCGTGTAATTACGCCGGAGTACCTGGTACCCTTCAAAAAGTGTATCAATGGTTATTCCTGCAAAGCTGATGTTCAGATGATGGTCGGGATAGGCTGTGGCAAAGTTTGACTGCCCCAACGTTACAAAATTTATGTTGGCATTCGGCCCGCTAAGGTATCTGTTGGTTGTGGGTATATTTTTAGTGGTACTTTGACCAACATTGAAACCGTTATCAAACCAACCTTCACAAGCTGTATATTCCGGGTCTGTGATACCTACAGAATTAGTTTCTCCGGCGAAATACATGGACGTGTAGTTTTGACGCGAAGTTTTAAAAATATAGGGAACCGGTAAATAGGCGCTGAAATTTTCATCGTTTTCCAGTTGTAATCTTCTATTATTGAATAATGTATCCCATGTAATAAAATAAACAGCAGAGTCGCTGAAAAGGCTGTATGCATTATTTGCGGGCCCTTCCGGGTTTATATAAAGCTGGGTATCAAGCGAGCCATCGTTTTTTTCTGCATAAAACTCAATATAATCGCCGGGTCCGAAAATGTTGTCGCTTTCACCTTTGACATAAATATATTGTTCAACGCCTTTGTTGAAAATCTGAATGTTTCTCGGGTTCACACTTCCCAGCGGAAATCCGTGGCTCAGAAGGGTGTTGTAATCAATGCGGTAAACACCGTTTTCATGGATGTAGACTTTGTAATAGGACTGGGAATAATTGATCCATTCATTCCCGTATTGCTGTGCGAGCAATGGGTTTATCAGGAGAGAGGTAAAAAGAAAAATTAAAGGTAAAAGTTTTTTCATAAGCATTAAAAAAAGCTGTTCCCTGATTTATTTTTATTTTCAGTAGTTGCTTTTTTACGGTTAATGTTCAGTTTTACCGAAAATACGTGTGAGTAAAGTGCGATGGAGGCGTTGCCTACATCCGTAAAAGCATAGTCAATAGCAACTATTTTTTTGATCACGATACCTACGCCAATATTTGGTTGAAAAGATATTTTTCTCTTTCCGTCCATATCCGTTTCTTTTTGGATGTTTCCAAAACCACCTCTGAGAAAAACGATGTCGTTATAACCAAATTCGAAGCCTGCGTGAGGGTCGATGGAAAGAGGATTGCTTCGGATAAGCACATTACGTTTACCATCGAATGTCATATCAAGGTCTATGGCGACGAGGGCGGAAAACTTTTTCGGCAGCACAAAACTGCGGGCGGCTCCAAGATTCAGGCGGGGCAATGTAAGTTCCAGCGAATTTTCAGGAATTTCGTTTCCGGTGCGTGTAAACACTTCCTTCATATTGTCGTCGAGGTTGTATTTCCATGCATTAAAAGTGGAAGTTACATCCCGGGCCATAGCTCCGAAATGCCATTTTTTCAGATCATACTGGACCCCAAAATCCAGTCCGAAACCCCATGAATGTGCAAATGAGCCTACTTTGCGGTAGATAATTTTTACATTTCCACCATAGCGAAGCCCTTCAATTTTTGATTTTCTGGCATAGGAGAGGAGTACCGCATAATCTGCAGCTGAAAAAGTGGTGATACGGTCGTAATCAATATTTCCCTGGGCATCAATCAGCTCGGTAGTATTGGGAATGTCATCTACACCAAAGCGGATGATCGATAATGCGGCCGTGCTTTTGTCATCAATCTGAACAGCCACAGCGCCGTAATCGTATTTGGCAATACCGGCAAAATATTCCGAATGCATCAGTCCCACCTGATACTTGGAAGGTATAATGACCAGGCCGGCCGGATTCCAGTAGCCTGAGGTAACATCGTTTACAAAAGACGTGTTCGCGTTTGACATTCCCAGCGCCCGGGCTCCTACACCTATTGATAAAAATTCGTTACTGTACTTTGGCGCCTGAGCATAGGTAATGCTCAAAAACGTGAAAAATATCGTGGTAATTGCAAAAACTTTACGGATCATCCTTTGCTATGGTTTTTTGTTGTTATAAGTAACGGAAAAACTTCAGATTAAGTATTAGTACTAATTTTTTGCACTATAAAGATACAAAAAAATATTATGAAAATAATTTTGGATGTAAATTATGTGATTATTTTAAGCTGCATGTCAGGCGCTTAAGCTCAATCTCGGCAATTTTTGCCTGGTATTGGAGATTCACCAGCAGATAAGCCGTATTTTCGAAACTCTGCTGAGCCGCTTTCAAATCGAGAATCGTAGATTGGTTCACCTGAAATTTTTGTAACACAAGATTTACAAGCTTATTGGATAGCTCATAATTTTCTTGCTGTGATTTAAGCTGACTGATCGATTTGGTGTATGATGCATAGGTGTTCATAGCCGAAGATGTCATATGGTTCAGCAGGCTTTCTTTTTGTAAACGGGCATTGTTTAAATTCAGTTCAGCTGCTTTTTGCTGTATGCGGACAGTATTGCCATTGAATATTGGAATTTGCAGATTGAGCCCTGCATAAGGGCCGAAGTTTTGATTCAGCAAGGTATAGCCTTTATTGTTTTGATTGTAAGTAAAATTATAAGCCGCATTCAGCTTCAGCGAAGGATAACGCTGAGCCCTGACCTCTTTTACAAGCTGTTCGTTTACTTTTATCTGTTGTTCGGCCGATAAATATTGGTAATTCGCTTTCATGAAACTAAAAACACTGTCAATTTGTATCTCCGTGTCGACTTTTATAGTGCTATCAGAAATTAAAAATGGCTCAAATTGTTTTGCCCCCATAAGCTCCAGCAGATCGTTTTTGGCCTGGCTCACCACAAGTTTTTGTGAATTTAAGTCCTGTTCGCTAATATTCAGGTCGATCTGGGCTTGCATAAGGTCGGCATCATTGGCAAGGCCGACATTTTTTTTTGCCGAGACAATTTCCTGCCTTTTTTGTGAAATTTCCAAAATGCTTTTTATAATACCCAGATAGCGTTCCTGCCTCACAATATCATAGTATTTCATCATGATTGCAGCGATGGTATTCTGAATTTCCTGATTCAGATTCAACGTACCCTGTTCCTGCAAATAGCTCAAACGTTTTTTTGTAGCATAAACTTTCATCCCGTTGAACAGCACCATGCTCATCGAAATTTCCGCGTTGAGGTTATTACCAAAATTGTTGTTTATGTTCGTTAAACTTCCGTCGCTGTATTCCTGGTGAATAGTACTAAGGGATGCGTTATCACCGGCTGAAGCATTGATAGAAGGCAGGCCGCCGGCAACTCCGTAGTTATTATTGATTTTACTTATTTCGGCATAGTTACGGGAAATCTGTATGTCGAAATTATTTTTTAATGCCGCGTCAATTGCCATTTCCAACGTGATTTGCTGCTGGGCAAACACCGAAAAGGGCAGGAACAAAACGAAAAACATAATTAATTTTTTCATCAGCATTGAAAATCGTTTAAGTAACAATATCATTGATTTCTTCTTTTTCCCCTTTATGACTGCTTGATATAAACGTATAGACAGCGGGTATGACGAACAATGTGAGTACAAGAGAGAATAAAATGCCTCCCACAATCACAATACCAAGAGGGATCCTGCTGGTGGATGCTGCTCCGAAACTGATGGCAATAGGTAAAGCCCCCAGTGATGTTGCCAGGCTGGTCATCAGGATAGGCCTTAACCGTTGAGTTGCTGCTTCAACAATAGCCTGATGTTTTGGCATGCCTGCCTCTCTTTTTTTATTGGCAAATTCCACGATAAGAATTCCGTTTTTGGTAACCAGGCCGATGAGCATGATCATCCCGATCTCTGAAAAAATATTCAGGGTCTGGCCAAATATCCATAGGCAAAGCAAAGCCCCGGCAATGGCCAGCGGTACGGTAAGCATAATGGTAACCGGGTCTTTAAAGCTTTCAAACTGAGCAGCCAATACAAGATATATCAGCACAAGCGCTAAGATAAAGGCAAAAGCAGTATTTGAAGAACTCTCCGCATAATCGCGTGAAGGCCCGCTGAGCGAGGTCTGGAAGCTTTCGTCAAGCAATTTGTCTGCGATAGTCTGCATGGCGTCAACACCGTCGCCTATGGTTTTTCCGTCGGCCAGCGAAGCGGAAATAGTTGCTGATTTATACCGGTTGTAATGATAAATGGTTGGCGGATTGGCATTATTAACGATGTTGATAACGGAGGATAACGGTATCAAATCACCCTTGCTGTTACGGACATATAATTTTGAAATATCGGATGATTCCTGTCTGTTTTTGATAGCAACCTGGCTGATGACCTGATATTGCCTTCCGTTCATGGTGAAATATGCCAGCCGGCGGCCGCTGAATGCGCTTTGCAAGACTTCGGCAACATCGGTGGTGGTAAGCCCGAGCTCACGGGCTTTGATTCTGTCTATGGTAATGTCAACCTCAGGTTTGTTGAATTTCAAATTTACGTCAACATTCTGAAAAGTTTTGTCGTTACGCGCTTCTTCCAGAAATTGCGGAATGACACTTTTTAATTTTTCAAAATCGAGGTTTTGAAGTACAAACTGCACAGGTAGCGAGCCCCTGGAACTCATACCTACCGAGATCGTCTGCTCTTCTATCGGGAAAATCCGAACATCATTAAATCTGGAAAGTTTTTTTGACAGATCCTTCGCTATGTCAGATTGGGACCTGTTTCTTTCAGAAACCGGCACAAGCCCGATCATCCCCCTGCCGCTATTTATTCCCGAACTTCCATAACCCGGAATGTTTAAAGAAACAAAATCGTTTTCCGGTATAGAATCCAGAATAAAATTGCCGATCTTATCCCCGACTTCTGCCATATATGCATAACTGGCTCCCTCCGGCCCGGTGATCTGAAGGTTGATGTTATTTTTATCTTCAAGCGGGGCAACTTCGCTTTGAATATTTTTTCCGATAAAAAATATAAGTACCAGGCAAACAGCAACAATTCCCCATGCGTACCCACGGTGTTTAATAAAACGTTCAACAGATTTTTTATACCCGTTTTCCAAACCGCTGAAAAAAGGTTCGGTACTGGTATAGAACTTAGTGTGCTGCGCATTTTTTTTATTCAGGTATATATTTAAAACCGGTGTTATCGTGAGTGACACAAACGCGGAAACCAGAACCGCACAGGCCAGAACCACCCCAAATTCGCGGAACAAACTGCCCACAAATCCCTGAAGAAATAATACCGGCAGAAAAACTATTGCCAGCGTAAGGGAAGTTGCTATTACTACAAAAAATATCTCTTTACTTCCGTCAATTGCTGCTTTTCTAACAGGCACGCCTCTTTCGATCCTTCGATAAATGTTTTCGGTAACAACTATTCCGTCATCAACCACCAAGCCTGTAGCCAGGATGATGGCCAGCAGTGTAAGGATGTTTATTGAGAAGCCGGCAATATACATGATGAAAAAAGTGGAACTGAGTGAAATGGGAATATCAATCAGAGGCCGCACGGCAATGAGCCAGTTTCTGAAAAAGAAAAGAATAACCAGAATTACCAAGCCGAATGAAATGGCCAGTGTTTCACTGACTTCCGTTAAAGAACGTCTTACATTGGTTGTTTTGTCAATTAATGGTGTAAATATAATGTCGCTTTTTTGCGATTTTTTTATTTCTTCCAGGCGTTTGTTGAATTCATCGGAAATGTTGATATAATTAGCTCCCGGTTGGGGGACGATAGCCAATCCGATTCCGTTTACACCGTTTAGTTTCCAGCTTTGCTCATAGGTTTCAGGGCCTATTTCCACTTTCGCAACATCGCTCAGGCGCACGATGCCATCCTGATTTTCGCGCAGGATAAGGTCCTTGAAATCTTTTTCCGTGGTAAGCCTTCCCATGGCTCTTATGGTAAATTCCGTTTTGTTACCGTATAGCTTTCCCGAAGGAATTTCAACATTTTCGTTGTTCAGCACATTGGAAATATCATTGAACGTAATGTTATAAGCATTCAGCTTGTCCGGATCAACCCACAAACGCATAGCCGGGCGTTTCTGTCCGAAAATATTCACGGAACTCACCTCGGGAATGGTTTGAAATTTATTCTGCAACACGTTTTCTGCGTAATCGCTAAGTTCCAGCAAACTCTTACTCGGACTCTGGATCGCCATCATAATAATGAAATCACTGCTGGCATCGGCTTTTGAAACAACCGGGGCTGCATCGATATCCTGTGGCAAATTCCGCATGGCCCTGCTCACCTTGTCGCGGACATCGTTGGCGGCAGCTTCCAGGTCTGCATCAATGTTAAATTCTACGGTAATCCGGCTATTGCCAATAGAACTTGAAGATGTGATGGTTCTGATGTCGGGGATTCCGTTAATAGCTTTTTCAAGCGGTTCAGTGATCTGGCTTTCAATAATATCGGCATTGGCACCAGTATATGAAGTAGAAACTGAAACAATAGGGGGATCAATAGCTGGAAACTCGCGAATCCCAAGAAATGTAAACCCGATAACACCCAATAAAATAATGAACAGGTTCATCACCGTTGCTAAAATGGGTTTGTTTATCGAAAGTTCAGAAATGTTCATATGCTATTTTTATCACCTTTTTGTTCCAGAAACCATCCTGAATCAGGCAGTCAACCTTCTATCACTTATTTCGCCTTACTTTTATTTACACCTTTTATTTTCACCGCGGCACCAGGACGAACAAATAAAACCCCGCTTACCACGACACTGTCTCCTGTTTTCAAGCCACTTGCGATCTCTGCGAAATCGGCTGTTCTTGTTCCTATTTCAACATTGACAAATGCTGCCTTGCCTTTTTTTACAACAACAATCTGGTTTGAGTATGCATCGGGGATAATAATACTGGTAGGTACGATGATCCCTTTTGATTCCTCTTTCAGATACACTTTTACAAAAGCGCCGGGAATAAGCCCGCCCTCATCAAGCCGTGCCCTGACTTTCAGGTTTCGGGTTGCAGTGCTTATCTGAGGCTCAATCGCGCTGATGACCGCCGTTAATTCTTCTTCCGAATTGTTGGATTTTATGATTACATTTTTCCCGATACTTATCAATTTTTCATAAGATTCGGGGACGGAAAAATCAATTTTAATTTTAGCAGACTGTTGCAATGTTCCGATAAGCGTCTGCGGTGTAACATAGGCCCCAAGGCTGACCTGACGCAGTCCGAGCTTTCCGCCGAAAGGAGCTTTAATTATCGTTTTATCAATTTGGGCTTTTAACACATTGATTTCGGCTTCGTAAAGGGTTACCTTGCTGAGGGCATCATCATAATCAGCCTGGTTAACCCCGTTGATGGCCAGGAGTTTTTTCAGGCGCTGTTCCGTTTTGACGGCCAGCTCCAGCTGAACCTGCAGTTGATTAAGTTGTGCCTGCAAATCGGCGTCATTGATCTTTGCCAGTATGGTTCCTTTACTAACAGTGCCGCCGTCAGGAATATTAAGGTAGGTAAGCCGCCCGCTGATCTCGGGGCGAAGTTCCACCATATCTTCTGAAAGTACTGTTCCATTAACCTCTAAAGTGCTCGGAAAACTTTCTTCCCTGGCAATTATTACATCCACAGGTACCGGGCCTGTATCTTTTTTTTTCTTATCAGCGCCGTTTTTGCATGACACGGATAACAAAATACAAAGCGGAAGTATTAAAAATTTGATAAAATTCATTTTGGTAATAATATTTATAAAGAGAGTTTTTACAAAAATACTTGATTTAATAGAAATTTGGAATACAAATTCATTTTAAAGCCTCGATTTAATTTATCTCCAAAGTTTTCCAGTGAATTTTACATATTGTTAGACATCAAATTGTAAAAAAACCTTCGAAAGATTTTATTTTTTATCTTTACTCTTTGAATTTCATACAGATGAAAAAAACAGGATTATTATTGCTATTTGTGTTTTCTATTTTTTCGGGTTATTCAGAAATAAATATTGGAAACAGCGTTGAATGGTTATGTGCAGATGCAGGGCTGATAGCAACGGGTCAGCTGAAAAGCTACACCAAAGCGACTACGGGTAACAACCTGTGGATGTGCACATTCGAAACCAATGAAATTTTAAAAGGAACAACGGAAAGCCCTGTTGATTTTACCATAAATAATATTGCCGAAGACAGCCTGAAAAAATATGTCTCGGAACAAACCACCATGTTGATTTTTTTAAAGGAAAATGAGAAATCCTATAAAAGCAAAAAAATCAAAACCTCCTGGTATATTATGGAAACATACAACTCAATTCCTGCCTTTATTAATCTAAATACTCCTCAACAGGCGCTTATTACAGCATACACTTTTATAGTGCTGACATATCGCGACCTTATTATTTCTGTTTGTCGTCTTACACTGCAGAAAATTGCCGAATATGAAATTCAGGGAAAAACGGTTTTCATGAACTACCTTGAGATCCCTTATCAGACAGCGGCATACAACCTCTTATACTCAAGAAGTACATGTTATCTTACTGTTCCGCACTTCATGTTCCCGGAATCAAAAGAACAACTGTATTAAAATAATATTTGACACATGAAAAGCATTGATAATCCTGAACAATTACGCGAAATCCTTTTTGGTTTTCGGATCAGCCGTATCATTCTCACCGCATATGAACTCGATATTTTTACTTGTATAAGCCCTGCTGGTTCAACTTCCGAAGCGGTCGCCAGAAAGATTAAAGCCGACATGCGTGCCACGGATCGCCTGATGAATGCGGTATGCGCCCTGGGATTGCTCGAAAAACGAACGGATAAATTTTATAATACGGCTTTTTCAGCAACCTATTTATCGCAAAAAAGTCCGCAATATTTGCGCGGGTTGATGCATACGGTGAGTATGTGGGACACATGGTCAACCATGACAAAGATGGTGAAAACCGGTAAAAGCCAGCGTTATAAAGTTGAAAGCCGTAAACAGGATAACTTTTCAGAAGCATTTATAGGCGCCATGCACGAAAGGGCTTATTTGCAGGCAAAAGATGTTCTGGACAAACTCAATTTGAAGGGTATTCATCATTTTCTTGACATTGGCGGAGGTTCGGGCGTGTATTCTATGGATTTTGTGAGGCGTAACAAAGAAAACAAAGCCACGGTTTTCGATCTTCCTGATATTATTCCCATCACCAAAAAGTATATAAAAAAAGAAGGGCTTGCCAGGCAGTTCGGATTTATCTGCGGCGATTATAACAAAGATGCCTTTGGCCACGGCTATGACCTGACATTCCTTTCAGCGGTCGTTCATATTAATTCGCCTAAGCAAAACCAAAAACTGGTTAAAAAATGTTTTGCAGCGCTGAATCCCGGCGGGATGATCGTGATACAGGACCATGTGATGGATGAAGACCGTACTTCGCCCTTCGGCGGTGCTTTATTTGCCATGAATATGTTGGTGGCTACAGAAAGCGGCGATACTTACACGGAAAGTGAAATCAGGAACTGGCTTTTGGATGCCGGGTTTTCAGAAATCAAACGGATAGAAACACTTAATAATGCGATGATTATAGGAAAAAAATTGCAAATGGGTAAGGATATTTAGTATATTTACAAAGCAAAAGGATAATTTTAATTCATTAAAAACAAAAGACATGGAAAAGAAATATCACAGTAGTGCACCCGGAGGTGCATTTTACGGGTTAGGCATTATTGGCGCAGCTATTTATTTCATATCCGGCGCCACAGGTTTCTGGATCGGGGTTTTGGGATTTTTAAAAGCTCTTATATGGCCAGTTTTCTTTGTTTACGAGGCGTTGAAGTTTTTTGGAGCATAACGTGCCGCTTAAGTCCTGAGTGTAAACAATTGAAAATCTGGCAACAGGTTATTCCCATTGCGGATGAAAATAAAAAAAAAAGAACGCGGGTTAGCGTTCTTTTTTTTGTGTAAGCTGGTACCTACTTGCTGATAATCTTGAATTCTGTACGCCTGTTCAGTTGTCTTCCTTCATCGGTATCATTTGTGGCAATAGGCTGATCAAATCCAAAACCCGTATAAGTCATGCGGTTTTGGTTAATTCCTTTACCAATCAACCAGTCAACCACTGATTTTGCCCTGTTTTGAGACAGCGTTTTATTATAAGCGGCAGAACCTTTGTTATCTGTGTGCCCTGAAATTTCAATTTTCACTGTCGGGAAATCATTCAGGAATTTTAATAATCGTTCTAATTCAGGAATAGATTCCGGGCGTAGTGTAGATTTGTCAAAATCAAAAAAGATATTTTTGAGAACAATCGTGCTTCCAACTTCAAGCTTTTTAAGCTTAATATTTTTTTCCACTTCCCTGTAAGATGTGGTGGGCGGTATGATAATGTTTTCAGAATGGAACAAATAGTTAGGAGATTTTACGGCAATTCCGTAGTTTTTTCCTGATGGCAATGATATCAGGTATTTTCCTGTAACACTATTTGATTCAAAACTCGCAATGATTTCATTACGTTCATTATCTGTAATATCAATAACGGCCCCCAACGGTTCCAGTGTGATATTATCCATGACAATTCCTTTCAGAATGGTTACCTGATTGTCTTTGATTTCTACCGGTTTTTCTATGACGGTTTCATTTACAGGCTGCGCCACACTGGCCAGCAGATTGTCTTCCGTGTTATTGATCAGTGGTTTTTCGGGGCCTAAGAATGTTATAACATAAATATCCTGTCCTCCGAAACCCTCCGGCTTGACCGAGGAGTAATAACCATGAACACCACTCGCGGATATTGAAAAGAACACGTCATCATCGGGTGTGTTTATTGGGTATCCGATATTTACAGGTTCGCTCCATCTTGAGTTTTCGAATGTGGATTTAAAAATATCATATCCTCCCATCGTGTTGTGCCCTTTTGAGCTGAAAAACAAAGTTTTTCCGTCGGGATGAATAAATACTCCTTCTTCGTCATAGGGTGTGTTGATTATTGAACCCAGATTTTGAGGCTCGCCCCACCTGCCTTTTTTATCTTTTTGTGACATATAAACATCATCTCCGCCAAATCCACCGGTCTTGTCACTGACATAATAAAGGGTTTTGCCATCGTAAGACATGGTTCCTGATGACTCATGATAATCGGTGTTTATTTTGTTGTCTAGCCGTTCAGGGGTCGACCAGTTGGCTCCTTTAAGGGTGCATTCAAAGATATCTCCACCGTTTGACCCTTTATAAATGAGAAGTGTTTGTCCGTCGGGTGAAAGTCCGACCGTAGCATCGTGGAGGTTTCCATTAAGCGGGTTTGGCGGATTCTTAGGAGCTGTCCATCCGGAGGATGTTTTTTCGGTAAAATAAATATCTTCAAAATAAGCCAGGTCGTTTTCATCCGTTTTGCCACCAGTGGTATTATCGCGCCTTGAAGTGAAGAATAAAACAGATTCATCCGCATTTATCAGTGGTGAATATTCAGGATAAATTGAATTTACCGTTGAACCTAAATTGTCAATAAAAACCCGGGCAGGTGATTTAATCAGTATTTTCGCATTGTCGCATTCCTGATCCATTCGTTCTATTTCTTTTGCAACAGCGGCAAGATCGTTGGGTGATAATGATTGTTTATATTCACTTAGTAGTGTCTGTGCCTTATCAAATTCATAATTTAACTGATATGCCTTTGCAAGTTTGAATTTAATGTCCTTATTCAGGCCTGGATCCAGAGCAAATGATTTTTCAAAATAGCCGATTGATTTTGTTTTTTGAACCGTGTTTAAATAGCATGTTCCGATCATGTAATTTAATTCTGCATTGTTCGGGTTAAAAGTCTGTGCTTTCAATAAATAATCAATGGCGGTAAGGTACATGCCTTTTCCAATTTCATAATATTTTTTACCGGTATTAAAATTGAATTTCGCGTCTTTGAACTCTTTTTCTTTACCGGGAAAATTCTTTTTTTCAAATTCAACACTCTGTGCCGATGAAAAAAGTGACAAAAGCATGAAGAAAACTATTGAAAATAGTACTAATCTGTTTTTCATGATCTATATGGTTTTAAATTATGAAATATTATTTGCATTGGGTACTTGAATAGGTCGCTGCCGTTGTAATGCCTAATGAAGCCGCATGTTTCCAGTCTTCACAGGAGTTTTGGGGTTTTCTCATCATTTCGTAGGCAATTCCACGATTCAGGTAAGCATAACCATAATCCGGAAATAATTCTATTGCTTTGGTATAATCTGCTACTGCACCTTCATAATCCTTAAGCTTATATTTTGCATTTGCCCGGTTGTTAAAAGCATAATAATACTTTGGGTTCAGGTCAATAGCCTTGTCGTAATCCTTAATGGCATTCTGATAATCTTCAAGTTCGAAATAGGCGGTGCCGCGGTTGTTATATGCTATAAAATAATCCGGTTTAATTTTTATGGCGGCGGTATACTCATCAATAGCGCCTTTGTAATCTTGTAATTTCTTTTTTGCGCTTCCCAGGTTGTTGAACGAAAAAGCCAGGCTGGGATCACTTTTTGTTGCGAAAAAATAATCGGATTTGGCCTCTTCATAACGTTCGAGTTTAACTTTTGCGCTTCCCCGGTCGTTATATGCATATGCATAGTCAGGCTTAATTTTTAAGGCGGCATCAAAATCGCCTATCGCTTTTTCATATTCGGCTTTTTCAAAATATATTTCCCCACGATAATAATAGGCCTGTGCGTGGTTTGCATCAATGTTTATGGCATAAGTAAAATCGATAATCGCGTTGTCATTATCTTTGAGCTCAAACCGGGCTTTCCCTCTGCTGAAATAACCTTTTGCAGAAGGTTCCAGTTCAATGGATTTTGTAAAATCAGGGACGGCTTCAGCAAATTTGCCTAACTCCATTTTTACAGAACCTCTGTTAAAAAAAGCCTTTTCAAAATCGGGTTTCATGGCTATAGCTTCATCAAATTTTTTAATGGCTTCTGTAAAGTTTTTATTTTCAAAAAGTTTAACTCCTTCGTTGTACAGCTTTTCGGCATCCTGATAATCACCTTTAAACAACGTGTCAACAGGGGTGTCCTGGGCAAAAAGCGTAAACCCCAATGAAATTGCGAATACTACAATAATTATTTTTTTCATAATGATATAAATAATTGTTAATAAATGCAAATATAATACTTGGCGGCTGATTAAAAAAAAATAAATCTTGATTTTAAATAATAAAATAAAAATCAAGAATGAAAAACACCATCAGTATCAGTCCGGAAAATCCATTTAACGTAGAAAATGCCATATCGATCCTGCTTAAATCATTGGGCCGGACTATATAATGCTGATAAAAAAGAAAAAATGAAAAAATGGCTGCTCCCATCCAGAAAAGCATTCCGTTATGATTCATAATTCCCGCACAAACAATAAAGAGTAGCGAGCAAATATGCAATACTCCCGATATGACCAGCGCTTTTTTAATTCCAAACCGTGCCGGAACCGAATGCAGGCCTTGTTTTTTGTCAAAGGAAGTATCGTTCAACGCATAAATAATATCGAAGCCGCTTACCCAGAACATAACGGCGAGGGAATACAATAATGGAAGTAAATGAAACTGTGCTGTTACGGCCAGGTATGCCCCGATTGGGGCAAGGGATAACCCAATACCAAGAACAAAATGTGATAAAAATGTGAACCTTTTCGTCAGGCTATAACCCAAAATGACAGCAAGAGCAACAGGAGATAAGATGAAACATAAAAAATTGAGAAAGTACGTGGTGGAAATAAAAAGGATGACGTTGGCTATCAGAAATATGTAAGCAGAACTCACTTTTATTTTTCCGGAAGGAATATCCCTGTTTTGGGTGCGTGGATTTTTTTTGTCAATATTTCTATCGACTATGCGGTTGAAGCTCATCGCTGCGTTACGTGCAAAAAATACGCACAACAGCATCAGCCCGAAGATTTCAACATCAAATGCTGAACTATCATGTTTAACCGCCAAAAAAAAACCAATGACGGCAAACGGCAATGAAAATACCGTATGGCTGATTTTTACCAGAGATGAAAAATTAGAAATCTTATTGATAATGGCTGCAGACATTTGCTGTTATTATACCTGCAAAGGAAACATTAACTGCCATAATTTACAAGTTAAGGTCGCTTTTTCTTTTTGAAAAAATCAGCGATCAGATAACCCATTAAAACGCCAAGGACAATATAGTAATACGGTTTTGATTTCATCGTGCAGGCGCCGCTTGCACACCCGATAAAATAAAAATATAAAAAACCGCTGATCGCGCCGGCAACGATTCCGATGATATGCCGGAGTGCAAAAGCATTTTTCAGCTGTTCCTTAATGGATTTTTTTCCTGATTCGGGCTTGTTGTTTTCGCTGTTTTCCATGGCGTTATTGTAATAAATTTATTGCATTTACCAGGGTTTCTTTATCCTGAAGTCCTACAAAACGGTATTTGGAGACGCCGTCTTTAAAAATGATAATAGTCGGCAGGTATTGAATATTGTATTTGTAGGAAGTGATTTTATTTTTATCGACATCCATTTTAGCAATTTTGGCTTTTTTACCTGTTTCCGAAGCGATTTCTTCAACAATCGGTGATAGAATCCGGCACGGCCCGCACCAGGTGGCCCAGAAATCAACAAGCACAACGCCCTCCTTTATGGTTTTATCAAAATTATCATCGGTAAGAATAAATACGTTGTTGCTGACATTTTGCGAACTGTGGCTTTTGTTGCCGGAAATGTTTGCCGGTAAGGCAAATAATATAACAGCAATAAGAAAATACAGTAAATTTTTCATGGGGAAATTTCGGGGGTTTCAACAACAATCAAACCAAATCTATTTTAAGGTAACCACAGTAATTCCTTCACCGCCTTTTTCCACATGTTCATTCTCAAAAGAAACAACATTTTTATGCCGGGCCAGGACTTCATGAATGATGTTGCGTAAAACACCAAACCCCTTACCATGTAATATCCTGACGTTATAGATCTTTAACAACAAAGCATCGTCGATATATTTTTCAATAATCTCAGTTATTTCTTCCGCTCTTTTTCCACGCACATCCAGGGTTGTTTTAAAATCTGCAATTTTGTCATTGATATGCTGGTATATTTCCGAATAATTACTTTTGGTTTTCTTTTTAAGGGAGGCCTGATATTCGGAACTTTCAGCTACTTCTAAACGGGAAACAGGAATTCGCAATTTTGTGTTATCGAATAGAACCAGCGCCTGGTCATGCTGCAACTCGATGATTTCGCCAATAATTTTCTGCCCCGGAATTCTCACATAACTTCCTTTTTGTGGGATTTTTTTTACTTTTTCAACCAGGATGGCCGGAACTTTTGGTTTCTGCTTTGGCGGTTTTTTTACACTTGTTTTTCTTACAACGTCTTCAGAAATTATTTTTTCTTTTAATTCACTCAGTTCTACTCTTAACTTTTTGGTGATTTCTTTTTCGGCGCCGGCTTCCCTGATTTGCCTGATGGTGTTTTCGATGGATTTATTTGCGTTTTGTATCAATAAAGCAGCCTGTGCCTGAGCTTCCTGAATGATTGATTTACGCTCGGCTTCAAGTTCTGAAAGAAGGTTCTGGTATTTATCTATCATTTCAGAAAAAAACTCATCAGCCATTTTTACTTTTTCCTGTTGTTTGGTAAGTTCTTCTTTATCTAATTCAAACGACTGAATCTGTTTTTCGAACGAAATTTTTTCTTTTCCCGCGATATCGGTTGCTTTTTCGGTAATGTCTTTTGGGAAGCCAATATTATCAGCTATTTCCAGCGCATAGGAACTTCCCGGGTTGCCCATGGTCAGTTTAAATAACGGCAACATTTTATTGGTATCGAACAGCATCGAAGCATTGATTACACCCTCTGTTTTTGCAGCAAATTCTTTGATGTTGGAATAATGCGTGGTTACGGCTCCAAATGATTTTTTATGGTTGAGCTCTTCCAGCGTAGCCTCTGCTATCGCTCCGCCAAGCGTTGGTTCGGTGCCGCTTCCAAATTCGTCTATTAAAAACAGGGTGTTTTCATTTACATTTTCGATGAAAAATTTCAGGTTCAGCAGATGTGAGCTGTAAGTGCTGAGGTCGTTTTCTATGGATTGTTCGTCGCCGATCTCAATAAAAATATCTGAAAATATCCCGGCTTCGGAACCGTCGGTTACGGGTATCAGAAACCCGCACTGTATCATATATTGCAGCAATCCGATGGTTTTCAGGCATACTGATTTTCCTCCGGCGTTCGGCCCGGAAATGACAAGGATCCGTTGTGCTGAATCCAGCAGAATATCATAAGGGACAACTTTTTTATTTTTTTCTTTAAAATGTAAAAACAATAACGGATTTATTGCTTTATACCAGTTAATACCGGGTGAATCCGACAACAACGGTTTTAAGGATTTTGTCTCAATGGCAAAGAGTGCTTTCGACCTTATAAAATCAATTTCTCCAAGAAATTCGTACCCTGCAAGCATTTCATCAATGTAGGGCCGGATAAAATCTGTAAAGTCGACAAGTATTTTGATTATTTCTTTTCTTTCGGCATTTTCAAGTTCGCGAAGCCGGTTGTTCATCTCAAAGATCTCGGCGGGTTCGATAAAAACAGTTTGCCCCGTGGCAGATTCGTCGTGTACAAAACCTTTGATTTTTCTTTTATTTGAAGCACTTACAGGTATGACGCACCGGCTGTTTCGTACCGTCATTTCCGTCTCTGGTTGAATAATGTTTTCTTTTTTCAGATTAAGCAAAATCTGCCGGGTGCGTTTTTCAATCTGCTGTTGAACTGAAATAAGGCTGCTTCGGATCTTATTTAATTCTGCCGAGGCATCATCGCGTATTCGGCCTTTTTCATCCAGAATGCGTTCTATCCTCCGTGTTATTTCGTAGTACACAATTATTTCAGAAGCCAGGTTGTTGAGGCCGGGATATTTCTCCTCCCGCTGTTTTAAATAATCAAGTATTTGCTGAATGGCAGCATAAGAAATCTGAAGATCGATCAGTTTGTCAATTTCAATAAATGTTCCGGGTGTTCTGAGCCTTCTGAGTTCCGGGATGAGGTTGAAATAATCATCCGAAGGAAATGCTTCTTCAGAAATCAATATCGTTTTAAGCTCATCGGTAAGGTTAAGCTGATCGCGGATATCCGTAAAAACATTTGAAAAAGAAATACGACGTATGCGGTCACGTCCCATTTCGCTCAGGCAATGATCGGCCACAAGCTGTTTTATCTTGTCAAATCCGATTTTTTTCTCGTAGTTTTCAGAATAAATCACTGCCGGAATATTTAATTATTTGTAAGCTGATTGTATATTTTCTTATAAATATTTATGCCTTGATCTAAGGAATATTCAGCCATTGCCTTACTTCTGATCAATTCGGGATTGAGTTGAAAAAGCATGGGGATTTTCCCTATCACTTCATTGTAAGAAGAATTTGTAAAGTCCCTGACCAGCAATCCGGTTCCGGTTCTTTCGACAAACGTATCGATGTCGCCGACGCCGCTGTTGGTAATAAAAGGTATGCCCATGCTCATTATTTCTCCCATTTTTGTCGGAGAAGAAGCCATTTTCGAATAAACAGGTTTTATGAAAAACAATGCGATATTGCTCAAAGATAGCAACACCGGCATTTGTTCGCGGCTTGCTTTTGTAATAGTAATTTTTTTTGTATCGATATGTTTTTTTCTTGCTGCGTCAAGTATTTTCTCCGGGTCATCGTGTGTAATAAATAAAAATTTTGCATTCTCGCGCACAAGGCTCAGTTGCCTGAAAAAATCAAGCATTTCATCGAGCATATACCATGTTCCGATCGAACCGGAATATGAAATGATCAGATCATTCGGGTTGATCCGGAGCTGGCCGGATAACGTGTTTTTTACTTTTTCGTCAATATTGTTTTTTGAAAAAAATTCAGTGTCCGCGCAACAGGGGATGACTTCAATTTCCGGCCTTCTTTCTTTCAGATTAAAATGGGTTGATATTTCTGTTTTGGCCCTTTCCGTAAGCGTAACCACATAGTCGGCGTTGATCAGAAAACTCCGTTCTTTCCGTTTGAAATAGTTGTATATCGTTCTGTAAACCGGGTTATGGATATTCCACAGCCCGCCTTCCACGCGTTCATCAGCCCAGAACCCGCGCATGTCAAAAATAAACTTTGTGCCGGCTTTCTGTTTAAGAAACAGCCCCACAAAAGCTGTTATATAGCTACGGCAATGGATTATTGAAAAACTGTACCCATTGTTTAATTTCCGGGCGCTTGATTTTAAGTTCCATATATCGTAAAGCGTTGACAACACAGGTGGTTTACGGGTATAAGGAATGGGATGCCAGGCGATATCTGATTTACTTAATACATCCGAAATCAGCTGCTTTTGTTCATTATAACGGTTTTTTTTCTCGCAACTTAGAATGTGTATTTTGTATCCGTATTTTGTTAATCCCTGCAGGTATGGGATTATCTGTGATTGCCCGAGCGGATCAGTAAGGCCGTCATAAGTAACATAAAGTACATTTGATGTTTTAACCATGTATCAAGTTAAACATTGAGGTAACAAAGTTATTAAATTAATAGTTCAAGTGAAGGAATCCGATAATTGTATTAAGCCTTATTTATTCACAAACAAAACTTTCAGGGCTAAAGCCCTTTATTATCGAGGGCGTCATTAACCCCGCCCTTAAGGGCGGGGTTAATTAAAACTAAACAAACTATTAATTTGGACTTTAGTCCAAAATGGGAATTATCCAGGTAATAAAAAATATCAGCCGCAATGGAAATATTTTTCCACAAGGGCCAGCATATCATCTTTGTTGTCTTTTAGTTTTGCCCGGAGTTCCCTGTCATCAAACTTTTTCAGGTTGTGTACAATTCCGTCAATGATATTTTGGGAAAAAACACCGTATTTTTTATAGATATCAGCTTGTTTTTCCAGCATTTCAGCAGAGCTCCAGCATGAGAACGGCAGGGTTTCCAGGGATTTCAATTTTTCTTTGAATTCGTCCGAAAAAATATTGGTATCAGCATATGTGCTGTTGGCATATTCCAGCCCGTTTTCCATCTCTAGGCCGTGTCTGGCAGCAACTGTAAGCCCTGCCAATAAGAGGTAAATATCTGCAGATCCGTCAGGGGCGCGGAATTCAACGGTTTGCTTGTCGCTGAAATCTTCAGTGGGCACACTCTCGAGCGGGTTTGCCTTTTTGATCATATCATTGATACCACACCATCCTAATGGAACTCTTACCAATACGGAACGGTTCCTGTCGCCCCAGCAAATATTGGTAGGCGCTTCCTGATGCGGCACCAGGCGGAAATATGAAGTAGGATTTGTATTGCCAAAAGCCGTGAGTGAAGGAGCGAGTGACAAATAGCCGGCGATAGCTTTTCTGGCTGTATCGCTGATGCCGCACCCATTAACCATTACGCTCCGGCCGTCTTTCGTCAGGCGGGTATGAATATGCATTCCGCTTCCTGCTTTTCCAACCGTTATTTTTGGAGCAAAAGTAATGTTGACACCATATTTGTATGCAAGGCTTCTGAGAATCCATTTAGCAATCAGAAGCTGATCGGCAGACTCTTCCACATCAACAGGTAAAAACTCAATTTCGTCCTGCTCATAATCCAGGTTATTGATTGAAAAATTGCCAACCTCTGAATGCGCGTATTTAACAAGGCCACCGCATCGCACTATTTCCTGTAATGCTTCTGTACGGAAATCTTCAAATTTGTTGTATGGCGATGACTCGTGATATCCTTTCTGATCAGTTGCCCTGAAAAGTCCGTCTTTTTCGCTTATGATGTAATACTCCAGTTCGCCCATGGTTTCAAAGGTGAGCCCTGTTTTTTCTTTCAGTACGTTGTGAGCTTTATGCAAAATATATTCAGGAGAGGAAGCAAGAGGTTCGCCGTCTTTATTAAAATAGGAGCATAAAATGTCTAGTGTGGGGATATTGCTGAACGGGTTTACAAATGCTGTTCTGAAACGAGGAATAACATACAGGTCGCTTGATCCGGCTTCGATATAAGAGAACAGGCTTGAGCCATCAACGCGTTCTCCGGTTGACAAAACAGTATCCAGATGTTTCAGGTTGTTGATCATAATATTCATTGTTTTCAACCGGTTGTCACCTCCGACATACCTGAAATTGACCATTTGAATATTATTGTCCTTAATAAATTTTATCAAATCGTTTTTTGTAAAATCCTTTGAAGGCTTGTTTAGGTGCTGGATCAGTGGGTTGGGGCTTAATTCTGAAAAAGAGTTCTCGTTCATGTCGCTTCGATTTTTGATTTTAAATTAATCCTCAAACTTAATAATTTTTTTTTAAAAACAACTTTCTTTTGAAAAAGAGTAATGATTTGCGGTAACAGCAGCGCTTGAAAAATCTGAATTTTTAAGAACCCAGATCAAGCGCACATTAATTTTTTGCCATGATGTTGAAGATTCCTCATCCCGCGAAAGAAGCGGGATTCGGAATGACAGGATGATTAGTTTAAGAACAGGGTGCGGGTAAGGGGCGGCGGCATATGCCGCCGCCCCTTACCCGCACCCCAATGCGACGGACAAACCTGTCATTCTGAGCTGAGTGCAACGAAGCGAAGAATCTCAACAATTTTATATGCGCTTCCCCTGTTGAAGAACTCTCGTAAACACTGAATTTGTGAAATATCTTTTATCTTTGTTAATTGTGAGAAAAACAAATCGATTTGGAAATGTGTTTTATTGTAGTTTGTTGAAATTAAAAAATACGTTGTAATGGTTAATTGGCCTTGGAAAAATAACAAGTTAAAAGCAGTACTTTTTGTTTTCGTGATTATTTTTCTGTCATTACATCTTTCAGCACAGGATGAAATTCCCGATTCGCTTGTCAATGAGCGGATTCAATATATACAGGACCATCTGAATCGGGGCCGGACAACAGCTAATATATGGTGGTATGGATGGCTTGGGGCATACAGCGCTGCAACAATAGGGCAGGGTGCCGTATATTTTCTGAGCGACGATAAAGGAACGAAACAGGACATGGCGCTGGGAGCATCAACCACGTTTCTGGGAGCTGCCGGACAGTTGGTCATGCCTTTAAACCCGGGCCGTAAAGCCGACCTTCTGGCACAAATTCCTGATTCCACTCCCGGGGAGAGGCTCAGCAAGCTTATTTATGCTGAAAAAATGTTTAAGGAAATTGCAAAAAATGAAAAATTTGGAAGATCCTGGAAAATGCATGTAATTTATGGCGCCGTAAATATCAGCAGCGGGCTCATCACCTGGCTTGGTTTTAAGCGTTCTGTCTGGGCCGGGCTTGGAAATTTTGCCTTAAACACCGTCATTTCAGAAGCTCAGATTTGGACTCAGCCAACCCGGACAATGAAAGATTATCAGGACTACTGCAGAAAATATAAATCCGGAATAAACCCGCTTACATATAAACCGAAACCAGCATTTTACGTGAGCGCCCACCCGGACGGAATTACAGTAAAAATGGTGTTTTGATAAGCAACGTTTATTGTAATAGCTTTTTATTATTGGGAATTTATTAGAGAAGAAATAGGTCGGGAAATTTGAAATTTATTTGATGAACTTCGCGTATTATGACAATTTGAACAAGTTTCAAAGTCGCGGAGGATCGCTTCAACCCCCTATTAATACAAGGATTATAGAAACAATAGAAATTTTTTCTTCATTCGATTTATTTTTTGTATTTTTGCGGTCCTAAATTTACCATCTCTTCGTAGCTCAGCTGGTAGAGCAATTGACTCTTAATCAATGGGTCCGGGGTTCGAGTCCCCGCGAGGAGACCACAGCGCCAAGTTCTATGGCGCTTTTTTTATGCACTTAACAAATTTGGATCAAGACCAAAAGTTGTGGACAAAAAAAGACTTTCAACAATCGCTGAAAGCCTTTTTGTCATGGCGGTCCGGACAGATAACAGAACCATGTTCAGATTAATAAAAATATGCGATTTGCAGTTTTTTGCTTTTCTAATCTAACACCTGCAATTTTGACAAATGATAGAAACTCTTCCAACTTATTCAGACCTGTTTAAATGTCTCCCCGAATATGTATCGGGCTGTTTATTATTTATTCAATAAGGTTGAATAATCTCATATTGTTAATTCCTAAATTATCAATAACATATTGATTCCATTTTTCCAATTCCTCTCTTTTTGTGCCCCGGTCAACTTCAGCCAGATACTCACTTTTAAGGTTGTCCAGCTTTACATTCATAGTTTCAAATTTAGAGAGTATTTCAACTTTATTATTTCCTAAGCCCTGTATTGATTTTTCGAAATTTCTTCGTTCGATTTCATAGATGTCAAAGATGATATTAAGGAAACAATTTGTTGAAGAATCAACAGGTAAATAATAAAAGGTTTCCCAGGGATCAAAAACGGTGGAAGTAACCACATTTGTTGAATCAGAATAAGTATTGATATCCATAAAAATTTTAATGCTTAGTTTGTATCTATCTGCAATAATGCCCGTATTCGGCATATTGCTTATTGCAGTATCACCAGATACATCCTTAATAAGCACCCTTTTCTCAGACCATGTTATGAATGGAGCTTCAAATACTTTCTTAAAATATTTATTGCTAGATAAATACCAGGTCTTATTACTAAATTCTTCATTTTCTTTATAAAATATGCTGTTCATTTTATCATGATCGCTAATTTCAAATTCATTATTGTTTGCCCAAAAGAACTCATTGTAGGGCATGGCGTTAATTTTAAAATAATCGCGAACACAATTCTTGTCAAAGTTGAATTTGGGGATAAAGAAGCTGTTTTCATAATCATAAACATGAAGAACAGCATTTGTCAGGATGCGGTATTTAGCTTCAAATTCCTTACCGATCCTGCTTTCATAATCAAACTGATAGGTAAAATCAATGTGATTGAAAAACATTTCGTTGTCAATTTCTTTATAGGTTTTGGTAATATTTAGGTTAATATTCGACAACTTATCAGTACTGAACAAGGGTATAAATGGAGTAACGCTGCAATTTCTGCAGTTGAAAGTAGTCTTAATCACATGTTTTTTCTGTGGATTAACCCAAATTTGGCCATTGAAAAATACCCCTGAAGAATCTTTAGGCCTGTAACTAATCACATAAATGGAATCGATATTGTTTTCAAGGTATTTTTTTTCGAGTCCCAACCAAAACTTTTTTTTCATTTTTGATTTTGAAAATACCAGCGGGCTTTGAGGAAAATATTCGTTTTCGGTGAACAATCCATTCATAACAATTGCCCTCGAACTTTCCATTGAATTAAAAAACCGGTCTCCTGTTTTTTTCAATGCAAACCTGCCGGTTTTCAACTCCAATTCCGACAAATCATATCCTGATAATTCAGCATTAAAAAATTCCTCTAACAATTCAATTTGACTATCACCTGCAAAACTCTTAATTTCATAATAGGCTTTAGCAGTCCGGCTATCAATGGATGATTCTTTTTTGCAATCAATCAGCAAATCGTAAAGGTAGCCATCATCAGGTGGCCTTATTGTAACAGCATCCAACAACTGTATACTTTGCTCCAGATAAATGGCATAAAAAGTTTTCTTTGCGGAAAGCGGAATACGTTGTTTTTTAAATCCTATGCAAGAAACAAATAATGTATCGTCTAATTGGGGGGCGGAAATTTTAAAATACCCTTTCATATCGCTTAATGTTCCTGTTTGCGAGTGAGAATTAAAAATAATTACATAGGGTATTGGTTCGTTGGTTTCCTTGTTTAAAATGCGACCGTACACATCTATGCCTGAACTAAGATTTTGCCCAATAAGCGATAAACATTGGCAAATACATACAAACGACCAAAATATTTTCATTTAATTCTGATAAATAATTCAAGGCTTCTGGATAACGATCTGGCAGCTGTTTTTATTACCTCATCCGCAGAGGCGGATACAAAATCTACTGCCAAAATACAACCCATAATTGAGATCCCGATCAAACTGGCCATGAGGGTTTTGTTAATGTAGAATTGCACATTTCGGAACTGCTTAATCAATATTCGAATATAAAAAAAACGGTCCAACCACAAAGCACATTTGCTAAATTTACTATGGTGCTTATTTTTGCATAACCGGTTGATAATTTGTCAATTTTTCCATCCTGTAGTCTCCTGAAATTCTTCTTTTAATAATTTTTCGAGTTTTTCAATACATAAAGAAAAAGCATTACTCTGCATAGTATAAGCTAATATCATCGTTAGGTTACTTGCATCATTTAATTGCATTTCAGATTTTTCTTTTTCTTTATTAATTTCAGATACTATTTGTTTTATTTTATTTTTCATGTCTTTTGTTAAAATCATTAAATCGAATTACCAAAACAGCTATAATCCCCGACTCAATTGAACCTATTATCCACACAGAACTTGTATAATTCTTATAATTTTCCACATAATAATGATCTTTAGAACCTGCCAATCCATAACCGGCAAAAGTTGTTATAACAAAATTCTCCCCTTTAAGATCAAATGTGCATCCACCGGTAATAAAAGTTGAAGCCTCAGTTGGCTCTATGTTAAAATGCTTCATAATCCAGGTATATACCTTTGATTTTGATTAAGTTTTTTTGTTTTGTATTAACTACCTATGAATGTAACTTTAACTAAAATGATATACTATCCCGGGGAACATATTTCATTTAATCCTTAAATATCCAGATTAATCGAATAAAGGGTTTTAATTCCAGATGAGGTGCCCTCCCAACTTGAAAATATTATATTAAAGTGGTTTTTCAGGCAGCTGGGTTTCAGTTGGCACCCATTGGTCATTATCATTTAAAGCGTACCTTTTTGAGTTGCCTGTTTCAGTATCCCAAACAAGAATCTGCCTAACGAGTCCAACGGTTTTATTGTAATCATCATTTTGAAATTGCCAGGTTATAAATTGCATCATATATTTACCTGCAATATTAGTTTGCGGCATGTGAACCACTTCGTTTTGTTTTGCACTAACAGGATTAACAGAGAACATAAATAACCCTGAACACAATAAAATGGCACAGCAGCAAATGGTTATTGTAAATAACCTTTTTGTAAAGAAATCTAAATTTTTCATGTTTAGTTGTTTTAAATTATTAATAATTATTTTTTGGTATTTGATATTATTTCTAAAGAAAAAGGACAAAATGCAGTTCCATTTTCTGCATCAGTAGCATTTACTTTTATTATCAGCGTCCCTGTTTCTGTTGCTGTTCCTGAAAAAGCCTTAGTACTCGCATTAAAACTCAACCAGGAAGGCAACGGAGTGCCATTGATTAAGGTCGTAGCATAAGTTAGTTGGTTGTTACTGTCTTCATCAAAAAATGTGTTTTCAGGTATGGTATAGCTGTATATTTGTCCAACAGTAACAGTTTGTTTTGGCAGCACTGTTTTCACATAAGGGTTTATATTGGTGTGTTTTAAACTGTCAATAAGGCCATCAACACGAACCCAATATACGTTTACATCTGAATAATCTTCTTTGGTGCCAGTCGTATAAAATAAATATTTATTATCTGAAGATACGCAGGCACCCCACATCCCTAACCCGAAATTAATTTTGGGGCCTAAACTTCTTGGGTTGGTCCAACTACCATCTGTTTTATGATAGCTAACGGCTATACCATAATTGGGATTACAAAATATCATATAAGTTTCATCCCTTGAAACAAAAAAATCCAAATTATCACCTCCAGTATTTATTGGCCGTCCTAAGCTTATGGCAGTAGTGTCAGGTTCATTAATTATCACCTCACACCAATCGCAGGCTCCGGCCCCAATTTCAGGCTTTGATGAAACGTAATAATTTCCATTATTGGTAACTTGAAAATAATGAGCAGCATCAAGCTTTGATAAAATTCTTTTTGGGTTGCTCCAGTTTGAACCATTTTTCAAAGAAATAAAAGTCTCAAAGCTTCTTTCCATATACATTGTATCTCCGGTAACCGATAATGCAGGAGCCGCAAAACCATCAAATAAATCATACGGGCCGGTCCATTTGTTGCCTGAATAGCAGTATTTTTTAATGCTTTCACCTGTCGTTGGGAAATAACTTTTGATTTGTGAATAATAAATTTCCTTGCCATCAGATGAAATTGTGATTCTTTCGGCTCCAAAAAAACCAGAGTCTACTGACAATTTAAATATTTTTGGAATATTCTCTGGTGGCCTTTGTCCCAGGTATAAACTATCAATAGGAATAGTTTGTGAAAAAAGGATATTTTCGAACAATAAACTTATGATTAGAATAAATGTCCCACGTTTCATTGTATTCAATTTATTGTTGAAAATATCCAGTATTTATTTGTCCGGAATAATTGTAACAACCGTCCTTTATAGTGTAAACCGACTATTTTTTTTGTAAATTAAAACAGTTTTTACGCTTGAAAGACTGCTAAATGTATAACCGAACTTTATTTTTTTATTATTTTTTTAGTTCCATATTCGCCTGCAGATGTCATATATTCAACAAGATAAACGCCCGAATTTAACTGACTCAGATCAATTTTATCGATGGATTCATCTTTTATTGACAATAATCGTTTCCCGCATATATCAAATACACTAACTGAAACCAAAGCATTTGTGCTTAAAATCGTCAAAATATCCGTTACCGGATTTGGCATTAAAACAATATCACTGATTAGATTGCTTAGTTCAACAATTCTTGTAGAGCCATCAATTCTATAATTTTGTCCTTTAATTGTGGAATTTCCAAGGGAATCGGTTTCAACCCAACCAACAACGGATTGGCCATTCACAAATGGAGTACCGCCAATATATGATTTCGTAATATCAGATAGTGATAAGTTAATTGAAGTATCTTGCCAAAAAGGTTCGCCATTCAAATCAATTCCAACTGCAAATATCTTATTCCACATCGTTGACAAATCCTCAATATGAGTGCGGTCGTAAACCAAAAAAGAGAGATTGTCACTAATAAATGCATCGTTTATTATAAATGTGGTTGTTGTGTCAGGGTTAGGGATAATTTTTTTTCCAAAATCAGTCCAGAGACGGTCACCGGAAGATGAAATTTTTTGAGCATAGATTTCTGTAACCATTGGTATGTTATTTACAACATTAGTGCGCTTCCAGAATATAACGGTTTCACCATTCTGATTTTTGCCTGCTATCATTGGCATTTCGCTATAAACCATTGGGTCAGTTGTAAGTATAACTCCATGTGACCAACTTAGTAATCCTTCCGAACTGATATGTTGTATATACGCTTCGGGTTTAGGTGAATCATACGCGTAATTGTGCCAAGCGATCAGCATGTCGTCATTTCCACCACTAATTGCATCATACCCTTGCATGGGGGTCATATTGCCCTGATTAAAAATTTCCACACCATTTCCAAAAAGTGTATTTCCGTTTTCATCAAATTTTTGAGCCCATAGGTTTACGGTACCATTAACCAGGACACCGTCAAATTTGGTAAAAGAAACGATGCATCCATCGGGGCCAGAAGAAACCAGTTTTGGTTTACAGCAATTGAATACAGAGTCATCTATCATCACAGGAATTATCCAGCTAATTGCCCCATTATTCCCTAATTTCTGATATAAGACGTAATTCTTTTCACCTCCTGTCAGGGAAATCATTTCTGAAACTATCATCAAATTACCGACATCAGATAAACATATTGATGTGTTTGCCACGTAATGAGAACCCGTCAGGTATATATTAACACCTTCAGTACCCCATAAAAAATCACCTGTAGGAGAAATTTTGGATCCATGTAATCCGTTAATGCCATTTTCCGAATCATACCAAACAATATACGCATTACCATCATCGTCACTGGTAATGTTCAATGGTATGAGACTCTCATTCTCTGATGAATCGCTGATAGTTAATCCCTGTGGATCCCAACATAAAGTGCCATCGGCATTAACCAATTGCATTTTTACTGTTACCAATGGTGGGTTGGCTTCAAGCCAGGCAATATATACTTTTCCATTCAATCCGGGTGCGACCACAGTAGAGAATTTAGAACCAGGATTATTGTTTAAAGTTGTGTTATTCATAACATCGGTAGTCCATTGCGCCCATGCAGAAAAAGAAAAAGCGAGGGCAATCATTGTGCTGAAAAAGAGTTTTTTCATTTTAATTGTTTTAAAAGGTTAGTTAATAATTCTTATGTAATCGATTGAATTGTCTATTTGATTTGAAAAATCCTTAGGAAAATCATGTCCTAATTCAGGGAAAATTAATAGTCTGTTTTTAACTCCAAGCTTGTCAAAAATTACTGACATTTCTTTTTGACTCATGATTGCCCAATCGTTTTCACCACAGATCATTGAAACCCGAAGCCCGTTTAATCCTGCATCCAGGATATTGTGAGCATTAAAATTATCTGGTTTAACAGGAAAGGCAAGAATTAATCCCCGGGCATTTATATGTTTATTGATGGCTAAATCAATGGCGAACATTCCGCCTGCAGAAGGCCCGGCCAGGATTACTTTTGTAGTGTCTATTAAATAATCCTCGGTAATTTTTTCGTAAATATTTTTCATGTCAGTAATAGCATTTTCGCCATAACTGAGATTGTAGGTGCATTTAAAATCTCTACCCTGAACGAACGCAACAATGAATTCCTTATTAAGCTTTGCGGAGTTCCAAAAGTTTTGCATATCCTGAATACATCCAATGCCACCAGGGAATACCATAAACAATGGATATCTTATACCTTCTTTAAAGTTTTCCGGTTTTTGGATGTAATATGCTGCTTTTGAACTATTACTAGCTTCTTTTACCAGCTGATTGTTACGATTTAATAATGAAACAAATTTCTCGTTACCTTCAAAACACTTGGTGTATTCTGGATAAGTTTCTCCCCAGTACTGAAAATAAACTGATATTCCTGAATTTATTAGAACTTCATTCATCTTTAAACACTTTTCGAATTGTTTTGTAGATGTATACAAGGGCCCTAACTCCTCCATTATTTTGCACCTGGTGTATTCATTGGCAGTTTTTGAAAAAGTATATTCCAATTTTATTATGGCCGAATTTGTATCTGTTTTCTTTAATGAATCAATTACAGCATATAAATCCCAAAATTCTTTTCCACTCACAATTTCTGCCTCTCTTAATTCTTTAATTTCCTGGCTAAATGCGTTAAAGTTTGCTATTAGTAAACCGACCATTATTGTGATAATTTTCACTTTCATTGTATAGTGCAGTTATTAGTTAGTTTTTGTGGTGTGCCAAAGCGTACATTTATGTTTTGATTTTGTTCTTTAAAGCTGATTAATAAATAAAATTATGTAGCAAAAAAATGGAGAATATTCCAGTCGATCGTCCACTTACGTGTAAATGGACTCTTTTTCATTCAGGTGGACTGTTATTTTCATTTTATTTTAATTTTTTTGGTTTGTCCTTTATTTTATTTTTACAATTCATTTTTATGATTAGAACAATTTGATGGATTCAAAATGCGCTATTGACGATCTGTGCCAGCATAAAGCGTGATACAGCCTCCGTTTTGCAGATCGAATATGTTAATTATGAAATATTTTCGATCCCTGAACTTAGTATTTTGTGCTTTGGATAGGCTTGGTGGCAGTATTATTTCATTGCTTTTTTACAAATTCTAACATTTTATCTTTGTTTTCTAAATATTCTATTCCGAATTGATTCTCAGTTAATGTTTCAAAATAAGTTTCAACATTTAGAGGAATTTCAAATTCCACCTTATTCATATAGGGATTAATTAAACCTCCTGAAATATCAGAGGTAAAAGGCATTCGAAATACTATTCCCGAATTGTCTAATTTAAAGATCAAAGGAGTCAGGCCTCTGCCTCCGATAAATGATGTGGGTTGCCCGATAAGAACCAAATCTGTCATTTGAAATGCTAATGAAGACAGGCTGCTGGCTGAGGAATAGGTATTATTATCCTGGAGAATATAAATTTTGCCCTTGAATTTGATGTTGTTATCTGCAGGGGAAATTGTATCGACATCTATTATCGGTGTTTCATTTATTTTATATAATGGTAATATCTTTCGAATGGCTTCATTATTATTCATAGATATTTCTGTTTTTACAAGCAAAGGTTTATTTATTAAAAGCCTCAGAATTTCCCGCCACACATTATCCTGCCCTCCGCTGTTTCCTCTGATATCAATTACAATTTTCTTTATGTTTAAATTGTATTGATTTGTAATCTGATCAATATACCATGCTGAGTTTTGCATTAATGGCAACCTTATAAATAAAATATTGGTATCAATTGTGGTTACAAGTGGTGAGGATGAAAATTCATGAAGTTTATCGGTTCTATCAACAGTCACATTACAGTCCAGGAGCACTTCTTTTTTACCGATAGTCAAACTAAAAAATTTCTCCTTAATAATCTTATTATTAAGCCAAAACAATTCTGAATACCAATTTTTATTTTTTTCATCCCAGGTTAGGTTGTAAAGCCCATATTTATTTTGCGCAACATAGTCTGAAACAGGAATGCCATTTATTGCAGTGATTTTCTCCCCTGATGCAACTTCAATTCCTTTATAGACAAATGATCTAATGTTGTAGTATTCCCCATTAATATATTTAGCCCGAATACCACATTTCATTTTCGGCATCACATTATTGTATGCCAGGTTAAAGTAATAATCAGCGTTCAGGGTGTCTGCCGGTACGACATTCCCAAAGCTTGAAATATCGTGAAATTGAGACACATACATTTTAACAACGCTGGAGTTCGAAATGGAAGCATGTTTATCACATAACGTGTTTAACGCTTTGCGGATCAGTTCGGCGAAGGCAGTATCTGATGAAATGGAATCACATTCTTCTCTTAAAAGTTTTAATTCTTGTGTAATATTCGTTTTTGTTCTCTGCTCAACAAGGTTTTTAGCGCTATAATAATTGTCTATAATGTATTCCAGCTGATCGAAATCTGCCAGCATTTCGCTTTTGGTTAATGACTGGCCATTTATAACAAATGGAAATATGAGTCCAATCATCAATAAAATGTTTTTTATATTCATAGATAATAAGCGATTGCCAATGATTACAATTTTTTTATTAGTATAATCCGGCACAAAAAAACCAGAAAGAATACATATAATCGACCACATACTTGTAAGTGGACTATTTTTTATAGAAAAGAAGAAGGTAATAATTCCGTTATTAATTAGTCCTTTATCAATTTCTGCTGAAATGTTTCGTCAGATCCCGTTAACCGGATATTATAAATACCAGCAGGTAAAAAATTAATATTTATCTCATTCGTTCCATATGTCAAAACAGTTTCAAAAACACAATTTCCGATCATATTAAATAGTTGCATTTTTATATTTTGCCTCCCGGCACAGTCAATATACACCTTGTCTGTGGCCGGATTTGGATATATCTTAAATTGCATGTCAATGCCATTCTTATTGATTTGGGTTGCTAAATAATTACACACACATCGGACAGACATACCCTCCTCCACATGATTATAATAGATTCTGGTTACGGTATTTTCATCAGAGAACATTCCACGGTACCATGGGCCGTTTGGAGTATTTTCAGTAGCGCTCCACCAGAAAGCGCTGTAGCCAATGTTGCCAGATGATCCTCCTGCATAATTACGGTAGCCGGCAGGAAGGGCTGAAAACCCGCTGCTGTTGTTGCTGGCCAGGTCGTAACCAACATTTCCTGATGTTGCGTTTGTAAGCCAGCCCCATGTTTCAGCCATGGATTTGCCGATATCATTGCCACTACCCTGATAGCCATAACCATTATTAGTCAAATAATCAGTAAGCACAGTCCATTCGCCATCGCTGGGAATATGCCAATCTGTAGGGCAAATACCCTGGACACCGCTCGGAATTAAAGAACTGCCTGCTGCTCCATTCATAACAGCGGCCCACGTATATAATGCTCCGTATGTATTCGCATATGAAATACTATCATCATTGTACCAGCAATAAGCTTTATCGATTGCTGTTAATGCATCCCAATTGCTATCCCCAATAACTTTTGTCACCGAGGTGCCATCAGAATAATGGGTGGCTCTCATATTTTCTTTCATCCAAACCTGCGTCCCAATAGTTACGGTATTATATACATTACCGTCAACATCTGTAACTGTAGTCTGTGCCTGATTTTCAAATGTAAAAAATGCAAGACATGAAAATAGTAAAATTGATTTTTTCATAAAAATTAAATTTAATTAATTGTAATGTTTTGTATATTAATGGTTCGATGCTTTAATTATACATAATGTTGGAATATTTGCTTTGACGAGTACTTTTATTCTATTAATTCTTTTAAAACCATCTGCTCATAACCGGGATCGAAATCAATTTTCAGTTGTTCCGTATATAACCTGATCAACCATTCCAACTTTTCCTTTCTGTCAGATTTTCGGTAAAAATCTGCCAGGTTTAAAACAGCATTAGAATAACCGGACATTACAATACCAGAAATTCGGGGGAAATCATTCTCTTTAATTGATAAATAATTGACGAAATTTTCCTTTCTGATAAATTCTTCAGTTTTAGCTTCATCGAAAGCATAATCACTATCTTTTGTTTTTATGGGTAAAAGTTTTGAAATCAATCCACAATTTTGAAAGTAATCGTCTAACCCACCATATAAGGTTGGTGATGCAAAACCCGAAAAGTATATAGGGCGTTCTGCAAAATTATCTTCAATTATCTGCAACAGCATGGCTCTTTGCGGGCTTAGGAATGTCCTGTTTTTCTCCTTTTCCCCTTCAATTTTTGTGTGCATCCTATATGATGTCAAATCGGGAGTGATGGTCCATTGCATCTTGTAATCATCTGATAAATTGTATTTTAATTTATCGATGTGAGAAATATTGATAAAGATCCCGGTTGTGTCCCATTTATATGGGTGGATGTCCATAATTTGTTGTTCCGTAAGGTTAATTTTAATGTTCCGGACTGCATTTTTTAATCCTTCTTTTAAGAACTTTACATACCATGGGCGGTCGATATTCCCAATGGGGATGACTGTTATGTCGGTCCTGTAATTTTCACATAATTGCAGGTAAGAACAAATATCGAAATCGGCATTTCCTCCTGTGAACAGGATGGCGTCCTCATCACAATTCATTAGAACGTTCTTTCCAAATTCGATCAGCCAATCCGGATAAGCACCCTTTTTATAAGCAAGTTGATAGAAATATTTTAGCTTACCGGCATCATAATTTTGCATAGCGATAAAAGCGTTTCCACTACATTCGGCGCCGTAAAAATACCTGGCATCACCATAATCGGGATTTAGTTCAAGGGCTTTGTCCAGATACTTGAATATCTGCTCGGACCATGAATAGTCATACCCGCTCAACGGCCGACTGTCGTATGCCCTGTAATGGCTAAACCATCCCAGATAATAATATATTTCGGCATCATCAGGCGATTCTATCCGTGCTTTTTCGAGCAAATCAATCGCTTCATTGTAATGCTCACTTTTAAACTCTTCCAACGCTTTTTCTTTCAATGTGGTCTCTTGTGAGAAAGTGACAGATAATGAAAAGATTACAACAAATAATACACAAACTGTCTGCTGCATTTTTTTTCTAATATTTATTGGAAACGATCATATTTGTATGAGCGATCCTATTTTAATGATTGTTTTTAATATCAAGAATCAAAAAAAATGTTTCACTGCTCGAACTCGAGGAACGTAAAAAACTGAGGCAAAAAAAGAAAAATGAATTTGCACATTCGACCTTTTGCGTGCAAGTGGACTATTTATTTCTAAAATTCAACCCAATCAGAATAAACATAACCTGTCCAAATGGATTTATAATATTCATTGCAATTTTCACATGGACTATTTCGGTATTTTGCTCTTATTTTTATTCCATTGGGCAAATGATTAAATCCAGCTCTTTTTAGGGTTTCTTTATTACTGCTTTGCTCAGACCATTGAAGTAAATCAATAGTATGTGAAAAACTTTCACCAGGTTTTAATTCTACAATAACCGGAGCAGATTTTTCTCTGTCTGTATAAAAAATAAAAACCATTTGTTCATGGTCAGGAGTTATAGCTTCTATTTCAAAGTAGTCATATTGGCTATCTTCAGCTTTCACATAACTATATGCTTTTATAAGATCTTTGCTAATATTTTTTACAGTAATATTGATCTGGGTTGTATTTAGAACTTTTAAGTTAACCGCTAATTCTTTTGTTTGTTTTAAAGTATCTGCTTGTCCAAATGCAGAAATTGTTATAATATCAGCGATTAATATTGTTATAATTTTTCTCATTTTATTTTCTTTTTTCTGGTGAAAACTACTTATAATTCTTGTTCTGTAAATAATTTTATGTTTTATACTTCTTTATGATTTTAAAAGCTAAAATTATTGTTAAGGTTATAAGGATAGCGCTTAACAGTCCATAGACGAATATTGATTGTTGGTGGTAGACATTACAAGACTTTTCGTCAAAATAATTTCCTTCTGAGTTGTATGGCATTGTTAACCTATTAATAAATGTCAAACTAATAACAACATTCAGAACAGCAAGAGAGGTCATGAAAAAAAACAATGTAATTTTGACTATTTTCTGCTTTATTGAGGTTGAGTTGTTATTTTTCATTTTAAGTTTCTTTTTATTTTTTTCATAAATTGAATCTATAAAATGTTCACATAGTTAGAAGGTGGTTCCTTTTTCTTTCCGGATTTTTTCATAGTCTTTTAATGCCAGTTTAATACTTGAAATTACTAAATCGGAGTCATCTTGTTGAATGGAGTGCCCGGATTGAGAGGAATAGAAGTACTTTCCATATTTCAACGGGTTAATAAGCGCAAGCCAACGTTTCATTTTAAGATTATTGTCAATTCGCCACATTTTCTCCCTATCATAAATGGTGGGTCCTTCAGTAGAGGTGTATCCCCCTGCCTGTATAAAATGTACAGGCACATCGGGCAAAGGATTACGGTCACATTCTATAAACTCGCTATGATATAAAGATCTCAAAATTTTGGCTTCCTCGACATAGAAACCAGGCATTTCTTCATAAAGTTTCTCAATAAAATTATCATATGGTTTTCCAAAAATTGAATCAATCTGATGTTGGGTCAACCCTATTTCGATATAGGGCAAATCGCCGTCCCCTTTTTTTTGAGTAAAGTCAACGGGGTCCACAAAAACAAGGCCTGCAATTTCCTCCGGAACCATGGAGGCAAAACTTCTTATATAGGCGCCACCAAATGAATGAGAAACCAATAAGTAAGGTGGTTTCAATCCTTTTTGCAAAAGCATTTTTCTCAGATTGTTAACAATATGCTCCATCGTTGGAGGGAGGCTGTCATTTTCCGATTCTCCTATCCTCGGACGATTGTATCGAAACACTGCATTCGTTTTTGAAATTTCTTCCACTACCATATCCCAACTTCCAAAAGTGCTTGCCATTCCATTTTCAAAAACAACCACCGGTTTATTTGCTTTATTATTTTGCATGCCGGAAGTTAATACTTCAACTTTGTATCCATTAAGAGTTATGAAGTCTATATTGGAATAGGCTTTGTCTTTATTTGCTTTAACCAACTCCGTAAAAGATTGCCATCTTTTATCACTATAAAGGGATTTGAGATCAGGATCTGCCTTAATATGCCCATAATCCGTGTAATTCATTTTAGTGGCAATATAATTTAAATGATAAAAGGCGCTGTCTGGATAGCCTGCTAACGCCCACGAACAAGCAGCATTATAATGCTCTTTTGATGAAGCCTTCCAGCTATTTGCCTTAAATGCTTTGGAAAATGTAAAAGCAGAATTCTTAAAGTCTTTCGCATTGTAAAGTGAGTCAGCGGTTCTTATTTGGTCAGAATATCTTTGAGGTTTGTTCTGTCCCAATAATGAAAGGGTAATAAATACAAAACAAAAAAATAATGTTGTCGTTTTCATATGTTTCATGAGATAAAATGGTTTCTAATCAACTTGCAGCTAAAGTTTGGTGTTATGGCCAGTAGGGGATTGCGGGCGGTTTTCTATAAAGGTACACGAAACGTTAAAGCGGGCTACAACCCTTCGCAAACCTCTGAAACCCTTATTGGCTATACCGCGTGTTGTGCGTTCGTTATCATTTATTTATATTTAATGTTTACAACGATATTACCTTTTTCGAGTCCTCTTTCGATATATCGGTGAGCTTCAGCCATTTGTTCCAACTGGAAACTTTTATCTATTATTGTTTTTAACTTTCCTTCCTTAAAAAGCTTAATAAGCTCTTTGAGAAAGGCTAAACGGTCAGAAATTGGTTTGAGCCCAGTAGCCGAAAACACAACTTTCTTACCATTGAACATTGAAGTCCAAAAGGTTTGAAAAAGAATTGAAATCGTTGGATAAATAGTCAGGTAGAACCCTCTTATATTAAGTGAGTTTTTGAACTTAAAAGATGAAGGTTTACCTGACACATCTAATATTACATCATAAGTCAGACCATTTTTTGTAAAATCCTCAATTGTATTATCAAGTACGTTATCAGCTCCCAGGGATTTCACCATTTCAAAATTGGATGAACTGCACACTCCGGTAACTTCCGCCCCGTACAATTTGGCTATTTGTATTGCAGCCAAACCTATACTCCCGGAGGCTCCATAAACGAGAACTTTTTGTCCGCTTTGAATATTTGCAATTGCTATTAAAAGATTCCATGCTGCCATTGCCCCACAGACAGGGGCTGCTTCCTCGTTTGTGATATTTGGTGGCTTAATTGACAATAAACCAGTTTCTGGCATGCACATATACTCGGCATAACAACCAAAGCTTGAGCCAGTGACTCCGAAAACACTATCACCTTTTTTAAATAGCCTTACATTTTCTCCCACTTCTTCAATCTCTCCACAAAATTCAGTACCTAATATTGGTTTTCTGGGTTTTGTTAAACCAACAAAAAATCGTCCGAAATATGGTTTGCCCTTTCGTTGCAGAAGATCCTCTATTCCTACAAAAACGGTACAAACTCTTATAAGTAGTTCATTGTTCTTAGGAATAGGTTTATTCACATCCCTAAATTGAAGAACTTCCGGGAGTCCATATTTTGGACAAACAATTGCTTTCATTTTTTTTTAAATTTATTTTTCATTGTAATACTGTTCACTTCAAAATGACGCACAACTATCCTATGAGTATAAGTCATTATTAATATAAAAATCTGTTTCAAAAAACGAAAAACGAATTGACAAATTTGACCGTTTGCGTGCAATAGGACTATTTTTTAGAGAAAAACATAAAAAAATTTCCTTACAGTAAAAATTAGTGATTGTCTATACTATGTTTTGTTTCTGAATTTCTTATTTTATTATCTAAAACTTTAGCACCTATCCTATAAGTCGCACCAATTATTATTACTTATTTCATTTTGGATGTTCGGTTGTCTGCCTTTGTGCCTTTTTATTAGGACCGCTATCGGCTGTTTGTACCTGATTGTTTTTTTAATACTATTCTCAATTGTTCTATATGGTTTCTTCCTTCCAAATATTCTGGATTTAATTCTATTGATTTCTCATAGTTAATCAATGCGAAATCCTCTTGTTTGTTTTTCAGATATGCATCGGCCAAAGTGCTATAAGCAATATAGGAATCAGGCGATATTTTCACACTGATTCTAAAGACACTTATAGCTGCACTATAGTTCTTTTTTTCCATCCACGAATTTCCAATTTCATTAATCTTATTTGCAAATATGCCTATAAGCTTAATGTCTTTTTTAAAAAGTATACTTGTGACATTTTTATACCTTATTGAATCACTTAAGACATCTTCACTTTTATATAAATCCAGGGAACTATTTATTGCATTATAGTTATTCAAAAAATCCTGCCCTTTTTGATTCCATGGAAATAAGTCGGGAATAATCAAACCGTAGTCACTTTTTTTAAGTTCTTGATTTAAATTAAATTTCACAACATGAGTATAATCTCGAAAGAAGTATAGATAAATGTTTCCTTCCTTTAAATCATAAATAGTTGTATACATTGTACCTGCACCCCAGTTTCTTTCTTGATGCATGGTGTCCATAACAGATGAACAAAAACTGATACTTGTGTCCTTTTGGCTTTCCAATAATTTTTTCCCTTTATGATAAATAGGGATGTCTATCTCGTTTTCTTCTTTTACCTGGGATGGATAAAAGTTGGAGAGAACATAGGATTGATTATTTCCAACAATAAGTGAATCTCCTTCGACAATAAGATATTTTCCTGTTTTATCGATAAATAAAAACATGGATGTCTCCAATCCTTTTAAATTATATTGAGTAAAATATTTTTTTACATCATCAACATCGGCACACGTTTTCATTATGTCTTGTAAAAAATTCGCACCAAGGTTCTTTTTCCCCTGTGTATCATTGATTGCTAAATAATCCATCGAGAATCCATCAAATACCAAACCTGCTTGATTCATTCCTCCTTGTGGCCAGAAATTATCATATCCTACATATACAGCCCCGTATTCATTAATGTTCCCATGTTCAAACCAAATGCGAGAATTAGGATTCCAATAGTCTTCATTGTTACCAACCATGGTTTTGCCATAAATGGTTAATTTGAACATACTACAACCATGGGCATTTTGGACTAAAATAAAAACCCCAATTAATAGTACAAAAATCGTCACAATTATTTTTCTATCTTTCATAATATTTGTTTTGTTAAATGGCGATATATTTTGTTGGTACCTTGTGTTGTTTATATAGTATCCTCTTTTATCTTCCAATCTTTGTATATCATTTCAAAACCAGCACACATACTTTTAAATCCTAATGAATTATGAGTTTCGTTTTTATAATGGATATAATCCCATTTTAATCCTTGCGGTGCATATTTTTCAAGTACTTCAATAAAGGGGAAAACACCCATTTCCTTTTCATTTGACAATGAAATATAGATTGATTTTTTTATATTCTTATTGTTTTTAAGAAATTCGGACATATTCTTGACCCAGAATTGATCATCATACCATAAACTCGGGTCAATGCATATAAATGAGTTGAATAATTCGGGTTGATTTTCCAAAGCATAAATAGCAAATAATCCACCGGCAGAATGTCCAATAATGCAGCGTTCTGAATTTGAAGGATATGTGGAGTCAATTATTGCTACTAATTCCGAACTAATAAACCGAAGGAATTTATCTGCCCCTCCACCAGTTGGTTGTTCTGTAGAAGGTGTTGGCAAATAATCTTTTTCTCTATCATTGGAGATAATACCTACAATTATCATTCGGGGCATAATTTTCAACATATCTGAATAATAATTCACAATTCCGAATGTTGCAAAAAGATTATTTCCCGGATCTAAAACGTAAACTACAGGAAATTTTTCATCCGGTCTGTCTTTGTAATTATAAGGAGGAATTACAACTATAGTTTTTCGTTCGTTGAGAACTTTTGATTCAAAACTTATTTTATCTCCAATGACAAAATCACTCATTTTTTGTTGAGCAGAACAGACAGTAAATTGTATCAAGAATAATAATGTTGAAATCATCTTTGAACTTATCTTAACTTCCTCCAGAATTCTTGTTGTCTTTTTGTTTGATTTCATTTTTTAAATTTTTTTAAATATACTGTGCATTCGTTATTTTTTATTTCTCAATACTTTATTAAATTGTAAGCAGCTTTAAATTAAATTTTTCATTCAAAGTGAGAATAAACTTTTAAAGCTGAATTGCTAAGGTACGTGTTAATTTGTTTTTGAACTTCCGCTTTCGTTAAAATGGGTTTTGCTAAATCTTCAGTTGTGGATGCCTCCTTTGGTTTTATAATTATTTTTTTTAAAGCTTGGACTAACCTATCAATATCTTCTTCGCTATTTTCTAAACCAAGACTCACCCTGGTAAGGCCGGGCAAGCTTATCCCCGGGAGCATTATCAGCATATACCGCTGAAATGTTTCCATTCCGGGACTAAAATTAAGCATGTGTTTTATTATTATATGAGCACAGTGGCAACCATATCTGACACCAATCCCGCTTTGAGAAGATAATTTTTTGGCTAGGCGGCTTGACATCATATTCTTTTTTTCAAATACAAAAACACCAATCTTTTGTTTGAATTTCGGATGGTCATGGTTTTTAATTCCGTAAATTTTAAGGCCTTCTATTTGGGACATTGCATGCAAAGCTTTGGCAGTCAGGGCTTGTTCTTCCTCCTGGATTAAATTCATCCCAATTCGTTGTAAAAGAATTGAAATCTTTCCAAGTGCAGCAATTCCCGCTACGTTTTCTTCGCCTGATGTTCGAATTAACTCAAGCTCAGACGGACTGAATTTTAACAATCCTTTTTTTACAACCAATACACCGCATCCAAAAGGTGCGTATACCTTATGAGCAGAAAATGCGAGATAATCGATTTCGCCTGCTTTCATATCCAGCTTACGATGGGCGATTAACTGTGCCGCATCCACCAATAATTCTGCATCATACTTATGAACGATCCGGCTTATCTCTGAAATATTGTTACACGATCCAAGTACATTAGAAGCTCCGCTTATAGCAACAATCCTGACTCGTTTCTTTTCATTATTATCCTGATGGTCGTATTTTTTCAATAGTGTTTCCAGTTCATTCAGGTCAATAAAACCATCTGCATCTACAGACAGCCGTATAAGAGAGCAGTTTGGAACCATTCGCCAGGGCAAATCGTTTGATGAGTGCTCCATGAGAGTATTAATAACAACGTGCTCATTTTCCTTATCAAATTCAAGATTCAAATTCTCCGCTACCAAATTTATCGCTTCAGTTGTGTTAGAGGTGAAAATGATTTCATACTCATCCAGTGAAGCGCCAAGCAGGTTTGCACATATTGTCTTGACTTCATAAATGATTTCCTGCTGAACCTGGGTTGATTGGTGTAATAAACTGCGATAAGTATTCCAAACCGGTTCAAATGTCGGGGTGCTTGCACTGTTATCAAGATTGATAAATCTATCGGTCCCTTCCATAGTTGGAACTTCTATATTGCTGCCAATTAACGTTTTTCTGAGTTCAGCCAACAATTCCTTTCCTGTGAATTGATCAAGAGGATCCTGGTAAAGCAATTCATTTATTGTTGTTTTTTCAATTTTCGAATCAGCAAAAATACCGTCGCCAAATTTCTTTATGAGACGCAAAGCTCTTGCAAACGCAATTATATTGATGATTGAAGGCGTACCGGCTTCGAACTTATCCGGAGCATCTGCCCAATCCACCCAGTTTGTGGAAAAAAGTCTGGTGGTGCCACCACCAGTTTGAAAAGGTATGCCCTTTGGCAAAGCTGTTTTTTTTATTGCAACTGCTACGACACCGATTGATAAGCCGATATCTTTGCTAGAAACAACTTGATATTCTTTTGAAATTATCTGCTTTTTCAGAATGCCGGCTCTTCTGGGAGTACAAAATACGACAACGAATTTTTTTTTATCCAAACCCAAATATTCCAAAATGATTTCTCTGGCCTGCTCGAACAGGTGTGTTGTAACCATAGATTTAAACCCGCTACCACGATGGACATTTGAATAGGTTTCTAATGCTGTATACAGACCGTGTTCTAATATTGTCAAAGATTCTGTTTTTTCTATTGAATTTTTCATTTGAATTAATTTATAAGAATAATGGTTTTTATTTGTACTCTTTCTACAGGTTGTTTGGTTAGTCCCATTCTGCAATATCCTCCTGTTTCGTCAATTATATTTTCATAACAGTAAATTTATGCATTATTATTTTCATTATTTGTTGTTGATCCATTTTTCAATAATATTATTTGCTTGTACCACAGTTGATTTCCCATGTGAGCCATTTGCAATCAATACATATTGTTTGTTTTGATGAATCCAATTCTCATAGATTAAATCGCATCCTTTTTTGTCAACGATGTTATCTTTTTCACCATAAATTAGTAATAGCGGATAATTTGCAGTTTTGGAATAATCAATCATTGAATCCATTATTTTTTTTGATTCAGTCATCATATATAGACTAAAATACTTTACTAATAGCGGGTCATTTATTCGCATTTCCGAATCTTTTCTGTCTTCTTCATTTTCTATTTTTGACGGATCACCCGCCATATTTACAACCGGTTTGTGTTTTGCAAAAACATAGTATAATGCAAATTTCATGTATTGTCCAAAACCTGGCGACATCCCTTCAGCCTTTTTCAAAAGATATGGTGGATTTATAAGAATTGCACCATCTACATGTTCGATATTGTCAGCCACTTTTAGTAAAATCGCAGTGGACATACTATGGCCAAATAATATAATTTTATGTTGTTTTAATTTGTAGTCGTTATCGTTTGTAATTATTTCAATGTAGTCGTTTATGAAATCCGAAAAATTTGAGATATCTCCACGCTTTCCATCTGAATATCCGGTTCCGCGGGGATGTATTACAACTATTCTGTTTTCATCATTACTTAATTGCTCAATTATATCTTTTTCACTATGGTGATTTATACCTGTAATGCCTGAAATAATAAATATGGTTGAATTGTAATTCTCTTTTGGACGAAAATCATAAACAAACAATTGACACCCATTAATTGTTTTATAGAAATAGCCTTCATTATTATCCTTTATTTCAGGCTTATCTAAATTATTCATGGTAGAACAGGAACATAAAGTTAAAAGAGTTATCAATTTTAAAAAAAATCTCATTTCAATATATAATTATGCAGAAAATGGTTCATTATGCAAATGAATTTCTGAACAAAAGAAGCAAAAGGAATTAAAAACACAGACCTTTATCATGTAAATGGACTGTTTTTTTTAATTTTATGTGGTTTATATATACGCATATATGTATTTAAAATGCAGTTCGGGTACGAACCACATTTTAAATACATGGGCAATCCTATTCGGAATTAAATGCTTCTGCCTAAAGAGGAATCAAAAGCTCAACCTGTCGAATCATTACACTATTTCTTCACTTTTGAGAGAATAATTTCCGTATAACTTTTACCTTTTTCTTTAAAGGTTAATCGAATTGCATAATCTCCGGTTTTTTCGCACCTGTATTCAAAACTTGCTACTTTTCCGGGTTCAACTCGTTGCTGTTTTATAAACATTTTATCATAACCTAAATACAAGTTTACGTACACATCAACCTCAGATGATGCCGAAGTTCCCATGGTAAAACGATATAGAACTCCCGCGACTAAATTCATTGAAAATGCTCCTCCTTCAAGCCTGTCGCCTTTTTCAGTCCCATACATTGATTGAATGTACTCTGCATCATTACCAATATTTGCTTTTAGCTTGTCGTGAAGCTTTGCATCATCTGGGTTTTGTGCAATTGATACCAGGCTTAATAAGCCAAAAATGACCATACTCATGTACTTTTTCATAATTCATTTTTTTTGTGAATATTAAATTCTCATTGTTACATCATTAAACTACCAGCCAATATAAATGCAGGTAGGCATTTCAATTTCCAATGAAAATCGTCAATCCGGTTAAACATTAATTTATAAATCGCATCCATTTCCTTTAAGAATGATTTTTCCACTTGTGTATATTATATTGTAATTTAACAACTTAGTAATTTTTCGCAATACATCCGTTGATGAAACAGTATTAAAATCTGAACTTACTCTGCAATAGCGTAAATTATTATTTAAGATTTCTATTTCCATATTATTTATTTCCATAAGCTTGTCAACAACACAATACATAGGCGTATTTTCAAAATGAAGCGTTTCAGTTTTCCAGGAAAGATAGTTGGCATCATATATGGCGGTTTTCACAATTGCAACCTGAGGAACTATTTTAGCTTGCATTCCGGACTCTACAGGAGCTTTCTGGGATTCATCACTACCCCATATTATATCAACCTTACCTTTTGAAACAGTCAGCATGGCTCCATTATCTTTTTCCTGAGTTCTAAGATTGAAAAAAGCAGCTTTGGAAACATATTGACCATGTGGAGAAAAAATTCTATACGTGTTTTTTGCTGAAAGTTCAAAATATGCTTCCCCTGCTATTTCTATCTTATTGTTCTTCAAATCAACTTTAAGAGAGGAATTGTAATTAAGCCAAATTCGGCTTCCGTCATTTAATGTTATTTCTTCTTTATTTATTTCATTCGATTTAATACTGACAATTTGCGGTTTATTAAAATGATGAAAAACGATTACCCCGGAAATTATTCCGAGAATCAAAATACTTGCTGCTGCTGACATCCATTGAGTTGTTCTCTTTTTAATCCTATGGTGATATTTTTTTGTAAACATCTCCCAGCCAATTTCTTCATTCCATTTTATGCCTTCGGGAAGTTCCTCAAGATTGTAAATTATATCCTTAATTTCTGGTTCTTTACTATCCTTAGTCATAACATTGCATATTTAATAATTTTTAATTTCAATTCTTGTCTCGCTCTTAACAGATAAGATCGTGATGTGTTTTCGGGTATATGGAGCATTTCTGAAATCTCTCTATGACTATACCCATCAATAACAAATAAATTAAAAACCGCTTTATGCGAATCGTCTAATTGTCGTATTAATTTATAATAATCTTCGGCGTTGATAGTATTATCCGGTTGGATTGGAGATTCTTCAACAAGCACTTCGTTTTCATTGACAAATCGCAGATTCTTTTGCTTGCGAATAAACTGCAGGCCTTCATTCACCATTATCTTACTCATCCAGGCTACTAAGCCTGATATTCCGCCAGTCCTGAAACTTTTAATTTGCCTGAATATTTTATAGAAACCATCATTTAAAATTTCCGCGGCATCCCTTTCATTTCCCGTGTACCTATAACAAATAATAAACATTTTTTTAGCATATTTTTTATATAAAATTTCTTGTGCTTTAATATCGTAACAGTAAAGCCTTTCAATAATGTCTTCTTCCATTATGATTGAAATGTCTTTTTATATATGAATGCCAAAAGAGGAGTAAACGTTGCAAATGGAATAATAAATTAAGTTTATTTTCTATACGTCTCAATAAACTTCACATCAATCCGGAATGCTACATCACTATGTTTGTATATCACGCCATCCAAAAAAGAAGCCTGCCATCTGCAGAAAGAGAATACACACTGTCATATTGGTATCATAAAACAATATGCATTACTATCTTTTATTCTAAACAAAATTTACCTGTAACGACCTTCTTATCGGTGATTAATTTTATTCCATATAATCCCTTTGGCCTGGAGGTTAAATCAATACTAATGTCATTTATAAATGTATCCTTAACTATTATCTTACCTTCCAAATTAAAGATTTCCAGAATGACGGTTTTATCTGATGACTCGGATGAAGAAATATTTATCAGGCCATTTGATGGGTTCGGGAAAATTTTAAAGCCTTTACCTGACTCAGATATTTGATCAATTGCCGCTGGGCTTATTACAAAAATTTTAAATATGGTATAAGCAGTTGCTCCTTCAGTGTCAGTAACTTTTACCTTGATATTTACGGTTTGGGCCGTAGTTGGCGTGCCTGAAAAAGACCTTGTGCCAGGATCAAAAATTAACCATGCAGGCAGCGGTGTGCCGTTGATATTAGTCGCAGAATAAATAAGCGTATTGTTGCCATCATCATCGAAAAAAGCGCTATCAGGTATGGTATAGCCAAATAATTGTCCTACTGTATCGGTTTGATTAGGAATCACATATTTTGAATATGGGGTAAAATTGGTATTTCTTAGGCTATCTATCAGCGTATCCACTTGAACCCAATAAGTATAATAGGATGACATTGAGGACGCACCACGGGTGAAGAACAGATATTTATTATCCCTTGTAACATATGGACTACAGTCATAAATGGGCGTGTTTATATTTATTCCCAGAGATTTAGGGTTTGTCCAATTGCCGTTTCCATTATTATAGCTGATAAACATATCGTAGGGTGAACTTAACCAGAAAACAATTATAAAAGATTCATCCCGTGCTATATAAAAATCGTTTTCAGTGACAGGTGTGTTTATTGGTAATCCCAGACTTTGTATAATTGTATCGGTATAATTTATTATTAACTGGCAGATATCGCTGTTGTTATTTGGCGTTGAGGCAAGGTATTGATTGTGCAATTGCGTTTCTTGAAAATAATGTGATGTCAGATTTGTTGAAAGCAATCTTACAGGAGTATTCCAGCCGGTATCATTTCTTGTTGAATAATAGGTGCATGGTGCACTATTAGTGTCCTTTTGCATATACATTATACTATCATTATCAGACAGTGATGGGGCTAAAAACCCTTCAAATGAAATAACAGGCCCTTGCCATGAACCATTATATTTAAAACATTTTATCCTTTTATCTGTAGCCGGCCAGGAATTCAATTCGCTATAATAAATTTCCTTACCATCGGAAGAAATTGTTATTCTTTCGACAGGCCGCAGCCCGCTGGTAACAGGCAAATTAAATATAACCGGGTTGCTTCCGGGAAGAATCTGCCCAAGATACATACTATCTGTTGGTATAGGCTGTGACAAGACCACGCTACCAAACAATAAAAGCAAAATTGGTGAAAGTGCTAATTTTTTCATAATGTTTATATTTAAAAATTTAGCACAAATTAAATAAGGACGAAAGCCTTAATCGACCTTTAACATGTAAATGGACTATTTATTTATGAAAAACCAAAAGCAATATTTCAATTCAGAAATTGAGACCGGTATTCCTGCGGAGTTAAATTCGTATACAATTTAAATTGCTTGTTGAATGCTGACTTTGAATTAAAGCCAACGCCATATAAAATTTCGAGCACAGTGTGCTTTTTATATTTTGTATCTTCTAGCATTCGCATGCTTTCCTTAACACGAAACTCAAGTATATAGCTTTTAAAATTTTTATTGTAAGTTTCATTAATAATCTGTGAGAGGATCCGGGAATTTACAGAAATTTCATTTGCAAGTGATTCCAGGGATATTTCAGGGTCCAAAAATGGTTTATTCGATTCCATAACGGAATTTAATTTTTGCAAATATTCGCTTTTATCATTTTCCTTAAGTTTATTGTTTTTATACTTGGTGATTTTATAATAAACATCCGGTTTTAACAGAAGAATAAACATAATTGTACTTACAAATAAAAAAGCGACCAGGGCGTATATGCTTGCCGTGAATGCACACCACCAGGGTTTTTTTATCATCATATAAATACCAAACGAATTTAAATTTATTATCCAGATAATTATGAATCCTAATAATAAAAAGTGAAGCCAGGTATTATGTGAAGAAATTTTGATACTTCTATAAATCTCCCTGAAGTTAATATTCGTTGATTTCAGATTCAATAAAGAGATCAGTATATATATAAAGTTGTGTGCTAAAATTAATATGGTAATAAATAAATCTATTTCCGATTGCCAAATAATAAATGGACTGTTATAGCTATAATAAAAAACTAAGAATAACAAAACAAGAACAAATGGTAAAAAATGAAATAAACTGCTATAATTCAAAACATTTCTCTTTTTTAAAAATGAATTCACATAAAAATAAATAAGTGGGCCGATCAGAAAAGAAGTTTGCCTCAACAAAAAAATAGGTTTATGCCAATCTAAAAAATATTGGTAGGCATAACTGCTTGTTACAAATGAATAAATAATTTGAAGGCTAAAAATTATGAGTAGCATTGACAATATTTTATTTTCAATACTAACGCCTTTTTTATTAATAAAGAAAAACACAGACAACATCACTGTAAGAAAAAAGCTGATTATTGTCAGCAGGTAAAAAAAAATTAAATCCATAATTTTAATTTATTGTAGTAACTATTGATTTTCTCCGCTTGGTTTCAAAATAAATAAAACAAAATTACAACTTTTTTTAATATCTAATGTTAGTGAACTGAATCTCAATTTCTTACTGTTTTTTTAATTGATTTATCCGCCAAGAATGTATACCCAATATTTACCTTAATTCGCTATTCTTTAATAAACTTCCTAACTATGTTGTTATCCCCAGTGCTAAGTTTAATAAAATATAAACCCTTGGCCAGGCTGCTGATATCAATCTGATGAATGTTGATAGACTGGGAAAGCAAGAGTTTTCCACTTATATCAAATACTTCAGCAAGGGTATTATTTGGGAAACCATTAATATTAATGGTGTTGGATGCAGGATTGGGAAAAATATTTAACAATACCTCTTTACTGTTTTCATTTTCGTTAATTGAAGTCATAATCACAAAATCAGAATGGAGCTTATATACCTTCTGATTACCACCATACATGATAGCTCCACTCACATTCCACAAATAATCGTTCATTATAGTCAGGTCGAATGGTTGTGGGATACACCAATCGGAAGAATCGATCAAAACTCCGTTCGAAGGATTTATTTTAAATACTTTTTGCGCACCTTTGTTGATACCGTAAATTAAATTACCGATCCATTGAATCGACAATATATTGCTTTTCACGCATACTGTATCGAGCACATTGTTTGTTACCGGATCAATCATAAATAATCTGGAAACAGTATCGTAACCAGCATTATATTCACATACCCATATGTTTCCGCCCCCGTATGTGATTCCCCATAAATTAGGGTCCCAGGGAGAGAAGGTAGGTAAATTATAATCAGTGTAAGTACCATCGTAAGTATTGATCTTATAATAAGAAGATCCTTGCTCGTTTACACCCAGCAAATTTGTACCGTCAAATTCCAAACCTCCCAAATGATCAGGTAACATTATTGAGTCAATAAGGTTACCCAGGGTGTCGAGTTTATACAAATTGTTGTTATTTGCATTTGAATGCCAGAAATACTCGCCATCCCAGGCGATTCCCAGCGGATTATCGGTGGGAGCGCTAAATGAAAAAACCGTATCACACATTCCTTTATCCGGATGATTGTCTTTAACGGTGCTTATTTGAGGCTCTCCGTCAATTGTATTCACTGAAGTGTGTTTTATTCCGTTAATAATTACACTTTGGCCTATAACTGACATTCCTGTAATAAGTAATGTTACAAAAAATAATAACTTTTTTCTCATTCTGATTAATGATTTTTGTGAATTTTATGCTATTAATTTAATTTCCGGTCAAACTTAAATACATAAACAAGAAATAATATCACAATTAAGTTAACGATAGATTTGATCGAGTTAACGATAGGTTTGACCGAGTTAACGGTTTTAATCCTAATAACAAACTCACATCGTGCCTCTCAAAATGCGTTATGTTTAGTTGTCGAGTGTGAAAATTCAAAAAAAATTTCTTGCTTTTATCTCCATTGGTAAAATACAGTTATAAACAAACTTATTAATCGGTGTTTCAATTCCATATTTTTCAGCAAGTTTCACAACCGTTCCATTTTGATATTCAATTTCCGAAGGCTTTCCTTCCCAAACGTCACGTGTCAAAGATGATGTTGAATCATAAGGAAAAGAATCGATGAATTTGATAGCATTTTCTATATAGTCCGATTCAATTTTAATTCCAATTTTTTGTGATAATCTGAATATCTCATTAAGTAATTCAATCATTAATTGCCTTGTTTCATAAAGTTCTCTTAGCTCTCCGTATGTTGTTTTTGTTACGGCTAACAATCCACTTACACATATTGGAATAAATTTCTTCCATAGGTCAACAATTATATCATCTGAAATTTTCGCATTTATCCCCGCATGATCAAATATTGCTTTTATTTTATGAATCCGTTCTGTTTTGGAATTATCGAGTTCTCCAAATAATATTGTCGGCTCTATACCAAAATGGTTAATTACTCCCGGAGATTCAATTTTGCTAATTATACGGCATAAACCGCCAATGATGTTATCCGGCAGAATCTGTTTTTTTAGCTCGTCAGCCGCAGAAACGCCATTCTGTAATGGGATGATTATTGTTTCTCTATGTACAATATCTTTCAAATCCTCAGCGATATCCTTAATTTGCCATGCTTTTACAGCTATAATAATAAAGTCAACTAATCCAATCGTTTTTATCCTGTCTGTCGCTTTAACAGAATCTATATTAAAATCACCCTGATGGCTTTTGATGGTTAGCCCATTTTGCTGAATTTCTCTTAAATGTTGGCCGCGAGCAAGAAAGGTTACATCATATCCAGCCTTGGCAAGTTTGCCGCCGAAGTATCCTCCAACTCCTCCGGCTCCTATTATTGCTATTTTCATTTTTATATTGTGTAATGTATGTAATGTACTCCTTTACTGTTGCTTTCAATGGCCTGTGTTATGCTCCGCAGGGGGTTTCGGAGAAGCGTTCGTATCAAACGTCCAACTATGAGCATGGGTGAATATTTAGGATTAATAAAAATAGGTATTATATATTCGGCAAGAAATACAATTATGAAATATTCAAGTGCCAAAAAATTCATTTTTAAAATGCCTAGCATGAAAGACATCATAAGAAATAAAACAAAATTCCTGTTGAAGCTCATATTTCTCTTTCTTTTAAACCAGGATGATAATAACCCCAACATTTTCACTAAATTTTTTCATTTTCACTTTTCAATTTACTTGTCCAACTTCTTTATACAATTTTGATCCGACAATACCCGCCAATAGTAATTCTCCCAACCCCCAAACAGTTCCAATAACAACCAGTTTAACAGGCATAAATCCATAAACCAACAATGAAACGTTACTCAAAAAATATGCAATGAACCATACAATTAAAGAAGAAATAATTGCGGTTTTTATCTTTGACCCAAAGTGGGGTTTTAATACGGAGTATAAGAAAACAAGAAAAATTCCAATAATAATAGAAACAAAACTGATGAAAATAATGGCCAAGTTACTTAAAGGTGGTAAACCCCTATTTGCAAGAACATCATTCATATCATTTCCAACTGCGGGAATCATAGAGACTCCACTAATATTGATTATGATACCAGCAATAAATCCGGTAGTCAAAATACTTTTTAAATTAATAGTCTTCATATATTTAGTTTTTACTTATTTCGTTTCTGAATTCAGTGGGAGTGATGCCAACTTTTCTCTTGAATAACTTACTGAAATTTTGAGGGTATTCAAAACCAAGTTCATATGCAATTTCGTTAATGTTTTTAAAAGAACTTACAAGCAATGTCTTGGCCTTTTCCAGTAAATAATAATGTATTTGCTCCTGCGTGTTTTTGCCGGTTTCACTTTTTAACAAGTCACTGAAATAATTTGGGGAAAGATTCATAGCTTCTGCACAATATTTAACTGTCGGCAATCCATAGTTTTTAAGCTCAGGCGAATTAAAATAATCTCTTAAGAACTCTTCGAACCGGACAATGGTATCCTTGTTTTGATTTGTACGGGTAATGAACTGTCTGCCATAAAAGCGTTTGCAATAATTTAGTAAAAGTTCGATACTCGTGAGGATAAGTTCGTGCGAATAATGGTCAATGTTAGTGTTATATTCATTTTCCATTTGTTTTAAAATAGTTAGTAACGTTTGTTTTTCATCTTCGGAAAGATGCAAAGCTTCGTTTTCAGCATACGAAAAAAATGAGTATTCATGTATTTTTCTCCCGAGAGCAGAATTTCTTATTAACTCGGGATGAAAATATAAACCCCAACCTTCGGCACTTAATGCATCTCTTTCGCGGTCGAATGTAATAATTTGTTCCGGAGCTGTACAATGCAAAGTTCCTTCTTTATGATCAAAAGGCTGCCTTCCATAAATGAAACGACAATTTTTTTTGAAGTTGACAGCGTAAAAACTACATATAAAACTTCCGGATTCGGGTGCATTAACAACATTTACCTTTGAATAGTCTATGACAGAAACCAAGGGGTGCTTAGGTTTTTCAAAACCTGCCAATGTATGTAATTCGCTGATTGTTGCTACCCTATAAACGTTATCTTTCATCATTGCTCAAAATATTTGTACAAAGGAAATCAATTTTGAAGTAACCATAAATAGTCAAAATACCTATTGTTGTATCCATTTTACTGTTTCAATGAGTGACGGATTGTAAACATGCGTTTAGTCAGGTCACGCTGGGGAGTTATACCCCGGCGTTCCCTCAGAACCTGTTAGTGTTTAAACTCAATCGGGCATAAATAGGGGAGGCCAATACATCATTAAAAATGTTTATTCATGTTTTTTAAAACCATATAATTGCACTAAATTATCCCTAATACTACGCATTATAAAATTCTTTATGCGGAATTTGTAATAAAAGAAGCGTGCTAAATCTTTTTCAGGATGATATGGAAAAGGGGAGGCTGATTATTTCTTTATGATTTTATAATTCTTTGAAAAACCTTCCGAAACAACCCTTATCAGGTAAATTCCCGGAGATATATCCACCAGGGAAATCTCAAACGGAACAGATAAATTATTTTTGTAATATTCGGCAATAGTTCTTCCTGTAATATCGCACAACAATATTCTGCCAGGTGCATCAATGGTTGCTTGTAAATACACTGATTCGTCTGCCGGATTTGGATAAATCTGAATATCGGTATTATAGTTATTTTCAAAACAACTGGCTGTTACCGGCCCGTATAATTTGAAAGCGCCGTCATAATCTACCTGTTTTATACGGTAGTAAACCGTTGCATCCAACGGATCGTTGTCAGTATAAGAGTAGTTTATTAGCTGGTTGCTGTTACCGGCACCCTTCAATGAGCCAATGTTTGTCCATGTTTTTGTGTCGGAACTTTTTTCAATTTTAAATATATCATTGTTTGTTTCAGAAGCGGTGGACCAGTTTAACACAATATTCTTATTACCGCAGTTTGCGTTGAAGAATAATAAACTTACCGGAACAGGTTCGTTGTTTTTCCCAACAGTCCATGGGGAAAATTCATCAATACCTGACAAGGCGACCGTATTATCACCCGGACCGGGTGTTGCAGCGCTGCCGCCTCTTTTTACCCATGCATCGCTTCCGCTATTATCACGGTACAAAGCAACTTCTGAAAGGCTCAGGTCGTTACTCTCCATATCCCAGTAATGGAATGTAAGTGTTGCAGCAAGAGTGGTATTATTTGTTGGTGTAATTTCAAAATACCGCTTAACGCTGGTATTTAGTTCTCCTCCGCTACGTATTCTGAAGCCTCTGTTTATTTCTGTTATACCCGGTGCGTTTGCCCCTGTGCTTATCCCAATGCCCATACCGCGGATATTGGAATAATCGGTGATAGCGGCTAAGTTTGTTCCTTGGGAAAGTATCCTGCCATCAGTCGACCCGGCGGCACAACCGGTACAGAAAATTCTGTTGGCGTTTGACTCGGAATTTACAAACCCAGTGGTTTCGAGATCAATACTATTTCCCCTTACATCAAGATCACCCTTGGTCATTTTTAGTTCGTTCCTCACGGCGATATTTGAAAACTGAGCAACAATATAATCTGAGCCAGAGGCATTTGTCCTGTTAACATTCAAATTGTAATATGAGGCATTTATTGCAATCTGATCTGTACTGTTTGGCCCGATATAGTTTACAGTCCCGTAAGCTGTGGCATAATTAAAATTATTCATAACAGGAACTGTTGCATTTTCCCAGTAAACATTAATTACATGAGCTGTATTACTTCCCATATACCAGTTACCCCCTGTTCCGTTATATTCAATTTTATGGTTTAGATTAAGGGTAAGAGTATTCGTATTGCCATTTAAATAATCCCTGCCGATATAAACAGCCCCGCGTGCTTTTATATAAAAACCGGAAGGAAGGTTTGTAGTAATTATGCTACCAGATGAATTGGCGGCATATATTTCCAGCCTATATGCAACATCAAGATATCCAACATCATGCACATTATTTGTTCCTATTAGAACCGTATTGCTGTTGGCGACGATCCTGAGGTTCGGGTAATGTACAGCAGAACCGCCGCTACCATAACTTGGAACAGTTTGGGTAGATAATTTAGTCCAGCCAGTAAAACCATGTAATCCAGAATAAAAACATATTGTTCCAGAACCTCTGAAAAACCCACAAGGTGCAGTACAGGTAAGACAGTTTGAAGTAGTCCCTGAAATATTTGATACGGACCCTTCGATAGTTAATACATAGGAAGAAAGGGTGCCCGCACTGATTGAATTAAAATTATTACTACCCCCATCAATATTATAAACGCATAAGTTCATTGACTTGTTTATAACGTTATTAACTCCCGATGCGCCTAAAGTTATCTGTTTAAAATAGATGTTTGATCCTTCTGCATAATATGCATTTCCTCCAGAAATTACTAGGGTCGCTTGGTTCGTGGTACAATTTGCTGCATCAAAATTGTGCGAAGTGCCTCCCATAAGATTAATTGTTCCGGTAGAATTTATTTTTATTCCTGAAACAACATTTCCTCCAGTTCCAATATTCATAATATTTGACCCCATGCTTACCGTTCCTGTTCCTCCCAATGGACTCATAAATGAAAATGAGCCACTGGTAACGTTTATTGAAGCCCCGCTGTTAACTGTTACGCCATTTCCTGAAATCGTTGTTCCATCAGCTACTAAAGATCCTGTTACATTAATAGTACCGGAAACAGTAATTGTGGTATATGAAATGGAGTTTGGAGCATCAACATGAAGAGTACCAGATACAGCAAGAGTTTTGCTGCTGTTCACTGTGAGTCCTTTACATGTTACTGAAGTACTAACTGTTACAGGCCCATTAATGACAACCCTGTCGGTAGTAGCAGGAACACCTCCTGGACTTGCAGTCCAGGTAGAAGAAGATGACCAATCACCTCCAGTAGTTGTCGAAGTATGCGTATCCGCAAAAACAAAAGAAATGTCAAGAAAGAAAGTAATAATAACAAATATGTAAAAATACTTCTTCAAATTCTACACGTTAAATGAAACAAATAATACCCAATGTACACGGATTTGTCTAAGGTGGACAAATATATCACTTTTTTGATATTTTGTCAAGCTTTTTTATAATTTTATTTGCGCTATCTGGAAAAGTAATTAACCCTAAATTCTATTTTATATTTTTTTCGAATTCAGCTACAATCAGCATGGCTTTTTCATAATCATCTTTTGAAACGACAACTTTAACGGAGGCAAATCCCCCGGGGCCCGTGTACCATGGCGCCATAGAGCCTATTACTTCATCTTTCAGAAAGGCTTCTATTTCTGAATCATTTAAAATGCTTTTTAGCATTTGTGCCTGTATGGTGGTTCCGGCAAAAACTTCAATTGGTTCCATTTTTAATTTATGAGGTTAAAAAATATTTTTTCTTTCGGGGAATTTATTAATAGCAAAAATAAGAAAAATATGCGATTACCCATGTTGACGAGTCCGCCAATTGTCGGGTTGTAATCCTTTTTATTGCACAAGTAAACTCACAATACCCCCAACTTAAATTAAAAAATGGCTGGAAAAAATTATTTTTTTTATATTTGTTTCATCATTTTTATAATTTCAAATTAATTACATCCTATGAATAACCGAAAATTTTTCACACTCCTTCTTTTTTTAGTTTTTTTCAGTTTTAATGCTTTTAGTCAGGAATGGGAACTGAAAAAAGACAGTGATGGTATTAAAGTATTTACCCGTGATATCAAAGGATCACCCATTCAGGAGTTTAGAGGGGAGGTTGTTGCAAAGTCCAACCTGTCAACCATATTATCAGTCATTGATAATATATCGGATTACCCTAAATGGATGTATAAATGCATTTACGCAGAACGGCTCAAGAAAATCAGTGAATCATCGGGGTATGCCTACAGTGTGCTCCAACAATCATGGCCCGTTACAGACCGCGACGCTTGTACATTTTATACTGTTACGCAAGATTCCATTACCAAGGTTGTGACTATTTCCATTAAAGGAGTCAGTAATTATATTCCCGAGAAACCGGATAAAGTCAGGATGCCCAGTATTAAGGGTTCCTGGAGGCTAATTCCGGTATCAAAAGGGGTGACAAAAATCGTTTATCAGGTTCATAGTGATGCAGGTGGTGAGGTGCCGGCATCTCTGGTAAATATGTTTGTTACAAATACACCCTATTACAATTTACTGAATCTGAAAAAAATCGTTGAATCCCCGCTGTATCCGAAGAAAGTGATGGAAAACGTAAAAGAGTTATAACAAATAATTATAGGATGCGGTTCTGGTAACATGACCCTGCAAGCTCTTTAAATTTCATTCAGAAAGTCAATGTTTCTTTTAATGGTAGTATACCCAACCCTTCTCATTGCCGAGTTTTCTGTTATTTCAAGAAATTTTGTTTCCGTGAGATTTTCCCAGTCTTCCTTAGACATCGTGTTTAAGGATTCCAATAGCTGGAAGGGCTTGTCAGAACAGGGTTTCAGATTTTTATTCCAGGGGCAGGCTTCCTGGCAGATATCACAACCATAAATAAAATTGTTGAGTTTATTTTTCAGGGATACTTCCAGCGGTTTTTTTTGTTCCATAGTGAGATGCGAAATGCATTTACGCACATCCAGCTCATGCGGGCCAACCAATGCCCCGGTCGGGCAGGCCTCGATACACAGTATGCAGTTTCCGCATTTTTCTTCAACCGGAATATCATAATGAAGTTCCACATCAGTAACAATAATACCGATGAAATGAAAAGTGCCGGTATTCTTATTAACCAGCAGGGAGTTTTTACCAATCCAGCCAAGCCCGGCACGTTGTGCCCATGCTTTCTCAAAAATAGGGGCTGAATCAACAAAAACACGTGTGTTGTGGCTTCCGGTATTTTGTCTGATATAATCGGCAACAATATTCATTTTCTCTTTCAATACCTGATGATAATCCCTGCCAAAGGCATACCTGGAAATCCGGTAATGTTGTTTTGCTGAAAGTGTATCAGGGTTGAAATAATTGAATAAAGCTGCAATAACGGTTTTTGCCCCCGGGACGAGCATTTCAGGATCGGCTCTTAATTCGGGATTTTGTTCCAGATAGGTTTTTCCGGCATGAAACTCATGGTTTACCCATCGTTTCAAAAATTCATATTCCCGCTGGAGTTTTTCAGCTTTGGCAAATCCACATTCCGAGGCGCCTGTTTCTAAAATCAGTTTCTTTATACCGGACGATAACTCCTGGATATTCATAAAATATGCTACTGGAAAAGGGTGTGCTGGGTGTCGGGATTTATGCGGCCAAGATGATGGTAAGCTTTTTCGGTAGCCTCTCGTCCGCGTGGTGTGCGCATGAGGTATCCTTCCATGATCAAAAAAGGTTCATAAACCTCTTCGATAGTACCGGCATCTTCACTCACAGCGGTTGCAATGGTGGTTAACCCTACCGGTCCGCCTTTAAATTTGTCGATGATGGTGGTCAGGATTTTTATATCCATTTCGTCAAGACCGTTTTTATCAACGTTTAAAGCCGTAAGGGCGATGTTGGTTATACTCAGGTCAATGATTCCCGTTCCTTTGATTTGCGCAAAATCCCGGATCCTCCTCAGCAGCAGGTTGGCGATACGGGGAGTGCCGCGACTCCGGCGCGCGATTTCAAAAGCAGCATTTTTTTCAATTTCCACATCAATGATACGTGCCGAACGCTCGATGATCGTTTGTAAAATATCCGCATCATAATAAGAAAGGCGTGTATTGATTCCGAAACGGGAACGTAAAGGAGCCGTAAGCAATCCTGAACGGGTTGTTGCGCCGATCAACGTAAAAGGATTGAGCGTAATTTGGACACTCCGTGCATTAGGCCCGCTTTCGATCATAATGTCAATTTTATAATCTTCCATTGCGGAATAGAGGTATTCTTCAATTACCGGCGAAAGGCGGTGGATCTCATCAATAAAAAGAACATCGTTCGGTTCAAGGTTGGTAAGCAGGCCTGCTAGATCGCCGGGTTTGTCAAGTACAGGGCCGGATGTAACTTTTATACCGACACCGAGCTCATTGGCAATGATATAGCTTAGCGTTGTTTTGCCCAGCCCCGGGGGCCCATGCAATAGTACATGATCAAGCGATTCCCCTCTAAGTTTGGCTGCTTCAACAAAAATCTTAAGATTCTCTACAACCTGTCCCTGACCTGAAAATGCGCTGAAAGAGTTTGGTCGTAAAAATTGTTCAAATTCAAGTTCGGTAGAAGTAAGATTCTCTTTTCCGGGATCAAGTATGCCTTTAGTCATCAGATTATTTTGTTAAAACAAAATTAATAAATTCCTTAATATAAAAGACATTACGTGCGTTTTTTTTATAAAGAAATGGGTGAAATGATTTTTGAAATAGCATGAAAATATTTTAAATTTCTTTCAAAGATATTTGCTGTATCTGTTTTTTTATTTAATTTAGCAAAATAAAAACATAAAAAAGACATCCATATGAAACAGATTGTAGTAGCTATTGATTTTTCAAAACATTCCATACATGCATTAGAATTAGCCATAACTATTGCTAATGTCATACACGCTCATATTATGATGGTATGGGTAGATAAACCAGATAGCGACGATTCAATTTTTGACAATGCAGATCATGAACATCGTCAGGAAGCGAAACAGCGGCTGGAAGAATTAATTGAAAAATATGGTAAAACCCTGAAAAAAGGAAAGCTGACTTACAAACTTAGAAAAGGTAAGATTTACAAAGAAATAGCCAATCAGGCTAAATATAATGATGCTTATCTTATTGTGGCAGGTTCTCATGGAGTATCGGGCTTCGAATCGTTCTGGATCGGAAGCAATGCGAGTAAAATAGTAACTTATTCTCCCTGTCCGGTTATTACTATCAGAGAGTCATTTCATGTGAAAAAAACAATTTCAAAAGTTATTTTACCTATTGATAATTCTACGTCTACAAGGCAGAAAGTACCATTTGCCATGGATTTTGCCAAATGCTTTTGTTCAGAGATCCATGTACTTGAATTACAGTCATCATCCTTAAAAGCGGTACGTAATAAGGTTACCAGTTACGCAACACAAGTATCAGAATATCTGACCGAAAACAAGGTTAAACATGTTGTGAAAACAATTGAGGCAGATAATATTACTACGGCCACCATTAAATATGCAGAAGAAAATGATGCCGATCTTATCATTATCATGACAGAGCAAGAACAGGAAATATCCAATATCTGGCTTGGACCTTATGCACAACAAATGGTGAACAACTCTCCGATCCCGGTCATGAGCGTACACCCCAAAGAACTGGATTATCTGTCAAAGTAAGTTTATTGATGAAACTTAATTATATCGGAATCTTCTTCCTGATTTTTATTTTATCAGGCACAAAAGGCATTTATTCTCAAAATAACGTAAGCAAGCAAAAAGTTACCGTTATTCAGGACCCCAGGATCATTTCGCTGGTTGAAAAGCATATATATCTCAACGAAAAACAGAAAATCGCAGGCTGGCGGGTTCAGATATTTTTTGAATCGGGCAACAACTCAAAAAGCCGCGCGCACAGCAAGAAAGGGCTGTTTTTGGCTATGTATCCTGACATGGGCGTGTACCTGATGTTTCAATCGCCTTATTACAAAGTCCGCGTTGGCGATTTTCGCTCACGTATGGATGCCGAAGGATTTAAACAAAAGCTCCTGGGAGAATTTCCCGATGCTTTTGTTGTGAAAGATGAGATAAATTTTCCGGAAGTAGATTAAAACAGGCTTTCCTTAATTCTTTTAATTCTCATATAAAAACAGTACATCTGTTTTTAGTTTTTGAGGCAGGATTTGTATATACAGCCAGGATGTACTCTTCTTGTTTAACGCCTCCTGATCCAGGAAGCGCAAACAAGTTGTACTTATAAATACAGAGTTCTTACAAATTCAGGTAAACAGCAAATCAGGATGCTAAATTTAAGGATGCTAGATTTTGTTATTCATCCAAATCATAAAAACCGAAATAGCCACCCAGAGTCTGCATTGAAACACCTGTTCCAATCATTAAAAAACGTTTATCATTCACTTTTATAGTACCTGGTAAATCTGCTCTTATATCATATTCACCCAGGTTAGAAATCATTGTCTTTTGAATGGTTCCATCAGGAGTTACAATAGCTTTTGCCACCCAGAATTTAGTGTCTCCACCAAAATGTGGTTTATCAACAAAATTTGCGCTGACAATATTTTCGGCCCAATCATAATAAAAAATGCAGAGGTTTTCACCAACCGTAAATGCCTTGCAATAGTAATCATTAGGGCTATGTTTAGTTGCAACACTTTTGTTTATCATACGCACCCATTCGATTTGTCCTTCAGCATCGAAACTAACCAATGTAATATGTTTAAAAGAATATGTGGTAGATGAAGATCCGCTGCTTGAGGTATGAGTTGTTTCTGTTCGCAGCTCGCTGCAATAAATAAGTTTGTCTTTAATTAGAAAAAGTTCAATAGGCCAAGTGAGACTATTTCCCAGCCACTTTTTGTATTCGGGATATTTGGGGACTAAAGTCCTGTTAATATCATAATTTGTATAAACCTCATCCGCATCAGGATTCAAGACATTCTTACTCAGATAAAATAATTGTTGCGGAGTTGAAGTAGCAAATGGCCCACCAGGACCGGAATAACAAACCCCGCTGAAAATCACTTTACCTTCTTTTGTAAAGAGTGTTTTGTATGAAATACTATTGACATTAAATACCTTGTTCATAATTATTTTGTATGATTGAGGTTTGTCGGCCACCGCCACATATATTGCAGCAACTGTTTTTTTTATCTTGTCAGCATCGCTCTTGCCAGTAATAACAAGCTTGTTATTAATATAATCCATTTTATAATATCCGACATCAGCTTTTTCTCCGAAAATCTGGTCAAAATTAATGGAATCGGACCATACAAGTTTCAGGTCTTTGTCATAAATATCGATGTATCTCATCACAGGAGCTGCTTTCAGGCTGGGTTTGTCGGGCGTCAATATTTCCATATTAACCACGATCATATGGGAGCTGTCGTGAGATAAAATAATGTCCGGGGATCCGGCAAATTTATGTTTTTTGCCATGAAGGGGAAAATCTCTGGTTACCAAAGTATTCATGTTGTTATCTGCAATAACAATTCTGTTGTCTTTGGTATACTGTGACATAGGGTTTTTATTTTCATCCATCGTGCCGTAAATAACATTGTAATCCTGAAATCCGGTGATGGAAAGGTTTACGGGCGATTCAGCAGGGATGCCGACTTCGGTTTGCAGATCCATGTTTTTGTCGTAATTGCGGACAAAAATACTGTGTTTGGTCGCTTGAAAAGGCTTGTTCTGCGGAATAGTAAAAACAGCTTTATAAGAATCTTCTGAGGCTTTTATATAATATTTAAAATCATATTTGTCCTTATTGCTGTCGATTTTTAACCAGTGTATATTATTTTGCGCTGTTACGGACAAAACCGTAATCGCAAAGGCCAAAAGTGCAATGAGTTTTTTCATGTTGTTAATTTTAATTATTTATTATAGGAATATTAATTGTTAAATTAAAGGATATTTACTGTCAATGAATATCAAGACATATGATAAACCTGTGGTGATCAGATCAGCCGCGGCGGATCAGTTTCTGTTTATGGCATTCAGATCCGAAAAAGCAATTTTCAGTCTTTCAACAAGTGATTTTTCTCCGTCACGCAGCCATGCACGAGGGTCGTAATATTTTTTATTTGGTTTTTCTGCCCCGTCGGGGTTGCCGAGCTGGCCCTGGAGGTAGGCTTCGTTTTTCTTATAATATTTTAAAATCCCTTCCCAGTAAGCCCATTGGGTATCGGTATCGATGTTCATTTTTATTACGCCATACGAAATTGCTTCGTGGATTTTTTCCGGTTCAGAACCCGAACCTCCATGAAATACGAAGTTCACAGGATTCGGCTCCGTGCCGAACTTTTCCTGTATGTATTTTTGTGAGTTGTGTAGGATAACAGGTTCAAGCTTAACATTACCTGGTTTATAAACCCCGTGAACATTACCGAAGGATGCGGCAATAGTAAACTGGTTGCTGATTTTTTTCAGCTGTTCGTAGGCATATGACACATCTTCGGGCTGGGTGTAGAGCCTTGAGCTATGAATATCGCTGTGATCAACACCATCTTCTTCGCCGCCGGTAATGCCGAGTTCAATTTCAAGTGTCATTCCAATTTTACTCATGCGTTCGAGGTAGCGTTTGCATGTTTCAATATTTTGTTCGAGCGGTTCTTCTGAAAGATCCAGCATGTGTGAGCTGAACAATGGTTTGCCGTATTGCTTGTGAAATTGTTCTCCGGCATCCAGCAATCCGTCGATCCAGGGTAGCAGCTTTCTTGCAGCATGGTCAGTATGAATAATAACAGGTACGCCATAATGTTCCGACATCATGTGTATATGCATGGCACCGGAAATTGTACCGGCAATTGCACCTTTTTCTCTAGTATTATCAAGAGATTTTCCACCGAAAAACAAACCGCCGCCATTCGAAAACTGAATAATAACAGGCGAATTAACTGCTTTTGCGGCTTCCAGAACTGCATTCACCGAGTTGGTCCCGACAACATTTACCGCGGGGATGGCAAACTGGTTCTGTTTTGCAATTTTAAAAACATATTGAAGATTTTCTCCGGTTACAACTCCGGGTCCTATTTTGTTTAAAATGCTTTCTGACATATGTTTCAGTTTTTAGTTATTATTCAGCTAATACTATGATTTTGTTTTTTCGCAGCTCCACAACACCACCGTTCACTTCGAAGAAGGTGTTTTTATTTTCAGCGTCCGTGATCCTGATCTTTCCTTTTTTTAATACAGCAACCAAAGGTGCGTGATTGTTCAGCACCTCAAAAGATCCTTCTTTGCCTGGGAATTTTGCCTTTTTTATTTCTCCTGAAAAAATTGTCGTTTCGGGCGAAATTATTTCAATAACCATGTTTTCTGCGGTTTGTTTTATGCCTGGTTTAAGAGTTTCTTTCCTTTATCTATAGCTTCTTCGATAGTTCCAACATTATGAAAAGCAGCTTCAGGATATTCGTCCACTTCACCGTCAAGTATCATTTTAAACCCTTTTATGGTGTCTTCAATATTTACGAATTTACCTTCGAGGCCTGTAAACTGGGTTGCAACAAAAAACGGCTGAGATAAAAAGCGCTGAACACGGCGTGCACGCTGTACAACGAGTTTGTCTTCATCGGATAATTCATCCATACCTAAAATGGCAATAATATCCTGCAACTCATTATATCGCTGCAGTATGGCTTTTACACGCTGCGCGGTATCATAATGGTCTTCGCCTACAACATCGGGGCTGAGAATACGGGATGTGGAATCCAGCGGATCCACCGCGGGATAAATACCTATCTCGGTAATTTTACGGCTGAGCACTGTCGTGGCATCAAGGTGAGAGAATGTGGTTGCGGGAGCAGGGTCCGTAAGGTCATCAGCAGGAACATAAATGGCCTGTACCGAGGTGATCGAACCACGCTTTGTGGAGGTGATGCGTTCCTGTAAAATACCCATTTCCGTTGCCAGTGTGGGTTGATAACCTACAGCAGAAGGCATACGGCCAAGTAACGCGGATACTTCAGAGCCGGCCTGGGTGAAACGGAAAATATTATCAATAAATAACAGAATATCCCTGCCGCTGGTTTGTTCATCACCGTCGCGGAAATATTCGGCCAGTGTAAGACCGGATAAAGCAACACGGGCACGTGCTCCGGGAGGTTCGTTCATCTGTCCGAAAACAAGTGTTGTCTGCGAATTGGCAAGTTCATTTATATCTACCAGAGAAAGATCCCAACCGCCTTTTTCCATGTCTTCTTTGAACTTTTCACCATAACGGATAACGCCTGATTCGATCATGTCGCGAAGCAGGTCATTCCCTTCCCTGGTGCGTTCTCCGACACCGCTGAAAACCGACATGCCGGCATATTTCTTAGCAATATTATTGATGAGCTCCATGATAATTACCGTCTTCCCAACACCGGCACCGCCGAACAACCCGATCTTACCGCCTTTTGCATAAGGAGTAATGAGGTCGATAACTTTAATACCTGTATAAAGCACTTCTTTTGAGGTTGCCAGGTTTTCAAATTTTGGAGGCTCGCGGTGGATATTATAGGTTCTTTCTTTGCTCACAGGGCCAATTCCATCGATGGATTCGCCGATAACATTAAATAAGCGACCCCGGATATGATCTCCAATGGGCATGGTAATCTGATTACCGGTATTGATAACTTCAATGCCTCTGCGAAGCCCGTCAGTCGAATCCATGGCAATGCAGCGCATGGTGTTTTCACCGATATCCTGTTCGCATTCGAGAACAAGGATTTCACCGTTGTCCTTTTTTATTTCAAGTGCATCGTATGTTTTTGGGAGATCTTCCTCTTTTTCAAAAATGACGTCCACTACAGCGCCAATAATTTGATAAACTTTTCCGTTCTTTTTTTCAGCCATTATTTTTTAATTTCCTATTTTTAATAAAAAAATTACTTTAGGGTACTTAACCAACAAAAATACATTTTTTTGAAAATAAAAAAGGTTTTGCATTGAAAATATCTTTTATTTTTGTCAAAACATCTTTATTTTTTCCATTTTGAAGGTCTATACTAGTATTTTTGATTTTCCGAGCGGTCTTAGGTCGGTGGTTTCTGTGGGGACATTCGACGGTGTTCATAAAGGGCACCAGGGGATCATTAAACAAATGACCGACCTCGCAAAAAAAAATAATCTTACATCTGTAATTCTCACCTTTGATCCACATCCAAGATACGCGCTTAAAAACGATGATGATAAACTGAAGCTGCTTTCCACCACTGAAGAAAAGATCATTCAGCTCGAAAATTCCGGAATTGACCATGTGGTTATTATAAATTTCACTCCTGAATTTGCTAAAACCCCCTATGAAGAATTTATAAAAAAATACCTGGTGGATGCCTTAGGTGCTAAATATATAGTTGTGGGATTTGATCATCGTTTTGGTGAAAACCGTTCGGGAAACCATCAGAAATTAATTGATTCCAAAACAGCATATGGCTTTGAGGTTGTTGAAATACCAGCCTTAAACGAAAGTAATGCGGCTATAAGTTCCACAAAAATCCGTAACCTTATCGAAAATCGCCAGATAGAACAGGCTAACAAACTGCTAAATTATTCATACAACCTCAATGGAAAGGTGGTACCTGGAACCCGGACAGGAAAAAAACTCGGATTTCCAACAGCAAATATTTTCGTTGAAGATCCTTGTAAACTTATTCCGGCTACCGGCGTTTATGCAGTGAAAGTTGAATTCGATAACGTGATTTATCATGGAATGTGTAATATTGGCTTTAATCCAACCTTTGAAAGACTACCTTTGACCATTGAAACACACATTTTCGATTTCGATAAAGATATTTACGGTAAAAATATCAGGATTTATTTTATGTCTTTCATCAGAATGGAACAAAAATTTGAAAGTGTTCAACTGTTGAAAGAGCAACTGGAAGAAGATAAAAAAAATATCATAAAAAAAATCAGGGAGCTGTCTTGATGGTATTTAAAAAAAATTGCTGATTTTCTAATAGCGCATATAATTTTCTAATGAAGGATTTCAAAATTCAAAAATATTTTATAATAACCACCGGCATTAATTTTAGGCCGGGAATATTGTTTTTTATTAGCTTTTTATGCCTTGCTATTTCTGCTGCAAATTCCCAGAATATAGATACAGTAAATCTGGACACGGAAAAGGTGTTTACCTCACTTGAGGAGGCTTTAAAAACTCCGGAAGCCGTTTACAGGTTGAACCTGGAAAAGAAAAAACTGAAAGAAATTCCACAGGAACTTTATTCTTTTGTAAATCTGACCGAGCTCAATCTCTCACATAACAGGATCAAAAATGTTACGGCCCAAATAGGAAACTTGAAAAATCTGAAAATTCTCAACCTGTCACATAATAAACTGACAGAACTTCCGCTTGAAATCGCCAATTTGCCTGAAATGAGGATACTGGACCTTTCGAAAAACAAACTTAACATGTTGCCGGTGACCATCGGGTGGATGACAAACCTCTCCAGCCTGGATGTGTCTGACAATAAAATAACCATGCTGCCAAACACTATTGGTAATCTTAGTAAGCTGAAATCATTCATAGTGAATCAAAACCTGCTATTGGAAATTCCTTCCGAGATCAGCAACCTAACTCAGCTAAACTATCTTGATTTATGGGGCAACGCTATTTCGGTGTTGCCTGAAGAAATCAGCAAACTAAGCAATACCCTGAAAATTCTTGATATGCGTGTAATGGCCATAAATTTTGAAAAACAAAAACACATACAGGAGTTATTACCAAATACTGAAATATACTTTTCGAAAAGCTGTAATTGCCAATAATAATGAGAAGACTATTTATCATCCTGTTTGTTTTTGGGTATGCCCTTCCTGATACCATGGCACAAAATGAAAATTATTCAAAATACGGTATAGGATATTTGGTCGCGGAGAAGGGATTACAGGCATGTTCCATCAATTTCCCCAACGCGTCGTTTGACTTATTTAATGCGCCCGGTGGTAAAAAGACCGGTACTATTTATAAAAAAGATTTTATAAACCTGATGTATCAGGCCGGTGACGGAACATCTGCTTTTCGTGTAAAAAACGAAGACATGACGGAGTTTCCCGGTAAAACGTTTTGCCTGAAATATTTTGAACAAAAAGATGGTTTTTTCAAAATCCTGGTGAATAGCACCGGCAAAGGATACTGGATTTCGGAGAAAGAGCTGAAATACCTGCGGATAAACTCATTAAGTTGGTTCGAGCATTTTATTAAGCAAAAAGGAGATTTTTTCCCGGCTATTGATATAGGGCTTAACCTGCGCGAAAAGCCCAATGCCGAAAGCAGGAAAATTGCGTTGCTTAAAGGCGACTATTATATTATCAGGCTTATCGGTAACACTGACGGGTTTTGGGCAGAAGCAGAAGTGAAAAAATACGGAACGCGACCCTGCAAATCAGCTGATCCGGTATCTCTTAAGCCTGACGCCGTCATGAAGGGTTGGGTTAAAATACTTGATGATACCGGGGTTCCGAATATCTGGTTTCATGTGAACGGGTGCGAATAATTCATTCTGATGCTTTTTCAAAAAAAATAATTTATCCTGCAGATAAAAAGAAAAAGTGTTTACCTTTGCTAACATAAAAACAACAATAAACGGAATGTAGAATTTTGCAAAAAAGGGGGAGATGGCATGATAGAAACCATCAAATTTAACACATTCAGCTGGATGCATATTTTGAATCCCAGCGATGAAAATTTTGATTTTTTAATTGAAAATTACAATTTTCACCCCCTGGACATAGAAGACTGCCGAAGCAAAGTTCAAAGACCAAAAATCGACATTTACGACGATTATTATTTTCTGATCCTTCATTTTCCCTGTTTTGATAAAGCAAACAGATTCCTTGATACCAAGGAAGTGAAAATTTTCTGGGGTAAAGATTATATTATCACCATCGGCAATTCGCACTGGATCGTAAAAAAATTCTTTAATACGGTTAAGGAAAATATGGAGGCGTTCAAACATGAACTCAGCTCCGAAACCAGTGATGCGTTGCTTTACGAAATTATGGAACGCCTTATGAAAGACACCTTATCCCTGGTGGGACGCATAGGCAGTGAAGTGGACCAGATAAATTACGGCTTGTTCAATGATAAATCCCAGAAGATAATTGAAAAAATTTCGGTTACCCGAAAAAACGTGATCATGCTGGACACCAGTTTCCGGCCTCAGTTACGGCTGTTCCACAAGTTTGAATCCGGTGAAATAAAAGGATTTGCTGAGGATATGGAAGAGTATTGGGGAAATATTCTTGACTACTATCAGAAACTGTGGGATATGATCGAAGACTACAAAGAAATGATCGAGGGGCTTTCTAAAACGTACGATTCGCTTCAGACAAATAAGATCAACGAAATAATTAAAATCCTTACACTGATTTCCACGGTCATGCTGCCTATGACTTTTATAGCCAGTGTTTACGGGATGAATATCGGGCTACCTTTTCAGGCGCACCCGGCAGCTTTTCTTATTGTTTCAGGAATTATGCTTGCAGTGCTTATCGCCTTTTTATGGCTTTTTATCAGAAAGAAGTGGTTATAATTTCTTCTTGAGGTTGTCCATAAAATCCCCGGTGTTAATTACATAGCGGCAATGGCTACCGGAACCTATGGGGCCTTCTTCGTCGCGGACGTTAACAGAAAAAAATAGTTTTTTTCCTTCGATTTTTTCAAGCCGGGCCTCACAAAAAACCTTCATATTTAAAGGGGTGGCTTTAAAATGTTTCACATTTACTTCAGTGCCAACGGTGTTATATCCATCAGGAAGATATTCAATTACAGTGTTTAATGCAGCTTTTTCCATCAGCGCAATCATGGCGGGTGTGGCAAAAACCTCAACCAGGCCCGATCCGTAACAGGCAGCCGTATCATTATAAGTGACTATCTTTTCCTCAATATGACTAATGCCGGTTTTTAGGTTTTCAAGCATAGGTTTAAATATTAAAGTTTTATTTTTATAATATTTGTACGTTTTGTCTTCAAAAATAGCAATTTAAACATTAATTTTTGCTTATTTATAATTATTTTTTTTACGGACAGATTGTTAATATAGGTATATTTAATATTTTAAGACAAAAATGTTAAAATTTATAGCGTATATTGCCTAAAACTATTAATTTCAGTCATTTATCGATGTTAAATTTTGGTTAAACATTAACACATGACTAAAATTCGCATTAAAAGAGTTATATTTGTATAATGAAAAAACATCTGATACAATTCATTATAATTCTTACCACACTTTCACTACTTGGAATTGTATTAACACAGATTTTATGGGTGGATCATGCCATTAAACTGAGGACAGACCAATTTAACTTCATGGTGCAAAGCAGTTTATCAAAGATTGAATCACAACTTTATATTTATAAGGAGGATTTGCTTTTAAAAAACAAGTCTGATTCAGGATCGTCGGTATCTGATACGACGTTTGTTAGCCGCTGGTTTAATGATGGTTTTTGCGAGGTAATTGATACTATGATGTGCAACGAATTTGGGAATTTTAACCCCCGGATTGAATTTGCATATGGTGTGATGGACACGAACAGTAAAGAGTTGATCTGTGGAAATTACACCATCGATAATGCACAGCAAATATTGGATTCTAAACATAGGGTTTTCTTATCGCGATTAGAAAAAAAATCCGGGTTCGCTATTGCCGTATATTTTGATAATGAAAGGAATATCATTATCCGCAAAATGTTTCTGTGGCTGTTGGTTCTTTCTGGATTTTTTCTTTTAGTGGTGGTTATCTGTTTTTTATATATCATTTTTTCACTGTTGCGGCAACGGAAAATTTCTGAAATGAAAAATGATTTTATCAACAACATGACTCATGAACTCAAAACACCAATATCCACCATATCGGTTGCCGCAGAAATGCTCATGAAGCCTATGGTTTCGGAGAATTGTGATAAAACACGTAAATACGCGAATATAATTTTTGACGAAAATATGCGACTCAGGAACCAGGTGGAACAGGTGTTACAGATGTCGGTCTTTGATAATAATGAATTTCATCTGAACCTGACACTTGTGAATGTTCATAAGGTTATTGAAAATTCTGTTGATATTTATAATCTTATGATAAAAGAAAAGGGCGGCATTATTACCAAAGAGCTTAATGCCACCCAAACTGTTATTAAGGCCGATGAGCTGCATTTTATAAATATTTTTACCAATATGCTTGATAATGCAATAAAATATTCTGCTGAAGCTCCTGTTATAAAAATCACTACCCTTAACAGGGACAACGGAATTGCTATTTTAATCGAGGATAATGGTCTTGGGATCAGTGCCAACGATCAAAAACAAATTTTTAAGAAATTCTATCGTGTACATACAGGCGATATTCACAATGTCAAAGGTTTTGGCCTTGGTTTGTTTTATGTTAAATCCGTGGTGGACGCGCATCAGGGAACTGTAAACATTATAAGAAGTGAACTGAACAAAGGCTCTGTTTTTGAATTATTCTTTCCATTTAACTTTAATAAAATCAATAACGATGAACACAACAGCAAATAGTAGCAGTAAAACAAAAATTTTACTTGTAGAAGACGACCCCAATCTGAGTCTGGTGTTAAAAGATTATCTTGAAATACTCATGTACGAAATCAGCCTGACCGATAACGGTGAGGATGCATTAGATTTGTTTCATGCTGAGCATTTTGATTTAATCATTTTAGACGTAATGCTCCCTAAAAAAGATGGTTTTACCATTGCCAAGGAAATAAGAAAAGGCGACAAAGAGATTCCCATCATTTTTCTGACCGCGAAGAATCTTAAAGAGGACCGTATTAAAGGGTTTCAGCTGGGCTGCGATGATTATATCACCAAGCCGTTCAGCACTGAAGAGTTGAGCCTGAGAATTGAAGCCATAATCAGAAGGTCAAAAACAAAATCGCATTTTCCGCTGATTGACAACGTGGAAACCTATTTTTTAAGCACGTTTACGTTTGATTATACCAATATGGTTTTAAAATCACCTGCCGGCGAGCAATACCTCACCCGCAAAGAAGCAGACCTGCTGAAGCTTCTGTGTGTGAATAAAAACAGGTTGGTACACCGTGAAATAGCTTTGAAATCGATATGGGGCGACAGCGATTATTTTACCGGCCGCAGTATGGATGTTTTCATAACACGTTTACGGAAATACCTCAAGGACGATGAAAAAATCTGTATCGCCAACGTACACGGTACCGGTTTTAAACTTGAGGTCCAGGAAGATGAACCTGAAGCTGAAAAAGCGTAAACAGGGGTTCATTATCCTTTCTTGTCTTGAGTTTGTTCACATTTTTTTGCTGACAATATCTTTTGCATTTATGCATACAGTATTGTCAAAATAGTATTTTTGACCCTGCAATCTAACAGTGTTTTATTTAAAATAATTTAAATGGAAAAAGCAGCAGCAGGCTTAAATAAGAAAAACTATTTATTATCAATAACAGTAATAGGGATATTGTTTTTTATTTTTGGCTTTGTCACGTGGCTGAACGGCGCACTGATCCCTTTTTTGAGGACGGCGTGTGAACTCACCGATGTGGCGGCCTACCTCGTAACTTTTGCTTTTTATATTTCGTACTTTGTAATGGCCATCCCATCTTCAAAAATCATAGAACGTTTCGGCTTCAGAAACGGCATGACCATCGGCTTGTCTGTGATGTCCATCGGTGCGCTTATATTTATTCCTGCCGCGCTGACACGTTCGTATTCTTTATTTTTAACAGGGCTTTTTGTTCTGGGTACCGGGTTGGCATTATTACAGACAGCAGTAAATCCGTATGTTACTATTATAGGCCCTATAGAAAGCGCGGCCAAGAGAATCAGTATCATGGGAATATGCAATAAAATTGCCGGCGTTCTGGCGCCTATTCTTTTAGCTTCATTTTTACTGAAGGATGCAGAAGCAATAAAAATTAAATTATCCGAACTTACGGATGTGGCGCAGCGCACCTTATTACTTGATGAGCTGGCTCAGCGCATGATAACTCCGTATTTATTCATGACCATTTTTTTAGCATTGATGGTTGTTATCGTACGTTTCGCGAAACTTCCGGAGGTAAGCCCGGAAGGAGAAGCTTTCAATAGTAATTCAGCATCTCATCCGAGCATTTTCAAACATACAAATTTAATACTGGGAGTTATCGCCCTGTTTTTTTATGTGGGCGTTGAAGTTATTGCAGGTGATACGATCATCCGCTACGGTGAATCACTAAATATCGCCATGAGTTCGGCCAAATATTTCACCTCACTGATGTTGATTTTTATGGTGGTTGGTTATTTCGTTGGCGTGGCTTTAATTCCCAAAATTATTTCCCAGAAAAATGCATTGGCGGTGTGTGCTGTTTTGGGTATCATATTCACCCTCGCAGCCGTTCTTGTTCCGGCGGAATTGATTGTTAATATTCCATTTATCGATTTGGTTAATTTTTCATCTGTTAGCCTAACCATTCCATATACCGTATTGTTTGTCGCTTTGCTTGGGCTTGCCAATTCGCTTGTATGGCCTGCAATTTGGCCGCTGGCGCTGAATGGTGCAGGAAAATACACAAAAAGAGGTTCCGCGTTTCTTATCATGGCAATTGCAGGCGGTGCAACACTTCCGCTTGTTTATGGCTGGCTGACGCAGGTGTTGCATAATACGCAACAGGCTTATTGGATTGCAATACCGTGCTACCTTGTAATTTTGTTTTACGCGCTGTCGGGTTATAAGCTGAAAAAAGTTTAATTGGCAAGAAAACAATATCTTTGTTAAATATTTATTGAAGCAATGTCATTGATCGTTTTTTCAGTTTTGTTTTTTCCTGTCCTTATAAGCGGGCTTACTGTTTATCTTGTAAAGCCTAACCTCAAATACCTTAATCTGCTTACTGCATTCAGCGGGGCTTACCTGCTCGGCATCAGTTTTCTTGATATAATCCCTGAAATATACAGCGTTGGTGAGCCATTGACGATTGGGTTGTTTGTTCTTCTCGGATTTTTTATTCAGCTGGTATTGGATTTTATAACAAAAGGTATAGAACATGGTCACGAACATTTGGAAGAAAAAAACATTGTGCACCGTGCCGGTTATCTGAGCACGATGCCCATCATGATCGGGATTTGTATTCATTCATTTCTTGAAGGAATGCCGCTGGCTGAAAACAATGCCATACCTGAACTGCGAAACACCATGCTGACAGGGATTGCCATACATAACGTGCCGATTTCAATTGTTTTAATGAGCCTGTTGTGTTTTAACTGTCAGAAAATAAAATTGATGCCGGTTCTTTTGTTGCTGATTTTTGCCTTTTCTGCACCTCTGGGAACCATAGTCAGTAATTACGCGGGAGAAGCACTGGTGGCAAATTATTCACATTTCTTCGATTATGTCCTTGCCATGGTGGTGGGTATTTTTCTTCATATCTCCACCACCATACTTTTTGAAAGCGATGAACACCACTCATTTGATTTCCGGAAATTACTGGTGATCCTATTAGGATTTGGCACCACCATCATTTTGACGCTTGTCCTGCATTGATCCGCTGATAGTATTGTTTACGGGGCTATTCAGACCGTTTTGATTTATTCCAATACACATTAATTTCTACAATTGCCAGATCATATATTTTGCTGTCAATTTTTCTTAAGCTTTGGAGGGATAAAATCCCATCATTTCTCTGGTCTGAAAAAACCACTATAATCTCCTTTATTTGTTACTGTGGTTCCTGCACCCACAAAAAGGTAGGTGTTGTCGTTTATTTTTTTTGTCATACTAAGGTCTGGTTTTACATATTCATCGCCCACATTCACAATTATTGATTTGATGATATCGCCATTAGGTGCTACTTTAGCATTTACTAAACACAGTTTTTTCACCCCATTGCGAAGTGGTTTGAGTTTATTACTGTTTACATTATCAATGTTATCATAATAAAAAATATCAAGCCCGTTATCTGTTAAAAAAACATTTGGGTATTGAACAGGTTCATTTTCAAGACCTATAATAGTGACAGATTTATCAATATCTTTTATCCACTCAATATTCCCTTCCATATCAAATGACATTAGTATGATTTTGCCAAACTCACAGGTATTACTACCATAAGCTGTACCAACCAGCCAGTCGTTGAAATAATATAATTTATTATTCTTATAAAACAACCGTTGGGGAGACACAAAGTTTTTTTTAAAAGATGATTTTACATTGGGAAATTTTTTACCAAAATCGCTATTGATTTTAAAATATTTATACACGGGTTCAGCATCGGGGAATTTAAGGTCTTTTGACAAATAGAATAAAATGCGCTTTGGGTTAGTAGAGCTAAAAGTCGCGCATTTAAAAGAATAACCACTAAAAATTATTTTGCCACTATCCGCAAATAATGTACGGTAGGTTAAACCTTCGTAAGGAAACTCTTTTTTTATCAAAATTTTGAAAGACTGAGGTTTGTCGAATGCCGCTACAAAAATTTCTGCATTATTCTTAAAATAAAACATGTCTTCATACGAGGCTGTAACTATAAGTTGATTTTCGAAAAAGTTGAAATTATAATCCGACACCTGGAGTTTTCTTCCAAAAACTATTTCGCTATCAATGGAATCGCTCCAAACATGCGTCAGGTCTTTGTCGTAAACGTCTATATATTTTATTTCAGGGCAATAGGACAAAGAAAGTCTTTGGGTATTTTGCAATTCGGAATTTACAATAATAAGGTAATTACTGTCGGAGGAAATTATGATTTCCGGCAAATTTTTAAATCTGTTGTGCTGATTATGTAATGAGAAACTTTTAGTTATGAGCGGATTCATTTCATTGTCTGTAATAACAATTTTATTATCCTTAGAATACACTGCATTATTTTCCGTATTATTATCATCCATAGAACCCAAAATAACATTGTAATCTCTGAATCCTTTAATAGATACCAATTGCGGTGATTCCGGCGGGATCCCCAATTCAGAATAACTTGTCATATCTGAATTATAATTACGGACAAAAATACTATGCTTGGTTTTGCGAAACAGTTTATTATGTGGGATCGTAAATATAGCTTTTTGCCCTTTTTCGCTCACGTAAAATATGCTTTGAAAATTATATTCTCCTTCATTATCGTCAAAAATTTTCCATTGGATTTTGTTCTGCGAATAAAGTAAAATGGATATAATCCACAAAAAAATTGTTGCTGTAAATGGTTTCATGAAATTTTAATTAATGTATAAAAATTAAGAAAATAATTCAATAAATGATGATTATCAATTATCGCATTACCTCATTTTTTACTCCGTGAGTTTTGCTTCGTTCCAAAAGCCATCCATTTCTGCAAGTGTAAGGTCCTGGATTTTCCGCCCCGATTCTTTTGCTTTTTTTTCTATGAACGCAAAACGTTTTATGAATTTCATATTTGTTTTTTCTAACGCATCTTCAGGGTTTACATTGATGAACCGTGCATAGTTGATCAGGGCGAAAAACAAATCGCCGAATTCATCCTCTATTTTTTGGTTCTCTGTTTTGCTTTCAACTTCAATTCTTAATTCGTTGAGTTCTTCCAAAACTTTATCGAAGACCTGGCTTCGTTTTTCCCAGTCAAACCCGACGCCACTTACTTTTTCCTGGATGCGGTATGCCTTAACCATTGCCGGAAGGGATGCCGGAACACCTGCCAGAACTGCTTTCTCGCCAGTTTTCAATTTTATTTTTTCCCAATTGCTTTTCACTTCATCAGCGCCTGAAACGGTCACATCCGAATAAATATGAGGGTGGCGTACAATCAGTTTTTCGCAAATTCCATTCAGCACATCAGTGATAGAAAAAGCATTGGTTTCGGAAGCGATTTTTGAATAAAAAACGATATGCAGCATCAGGTCGCCAAGTTCACCACGAATATTGTCCGGTTCCTTCCGCATAATAGCATCAGACAATTCGTAGGTTTCTTCTATGGTCAGGTATCGCAGAGACTCTATAGTCTGGGATTTGTCCCAGGGACATTTAGCACGTAATTCGTCCATGATATTCAACAGTCGGTCGAAAGCTATTAATTCTTCTCTCATCGTTTTTTTTGCAAATGTAATCAATTCTATTTTTTATATTTGCGGCCTAACTGCAGGAAAATTATTTTGAAAAAATTAATCTTCACAATAATCATTTGTTTTTCATTCTCAGTTGCAGCAATAGCCCAGCAACAAAAAACGCACCTTAGGGATCTGCGGTTAGATGTGTTGGGCCATTATGGATTTGTCATGCCACACCACAAATCTATGCAACATCTTACACAGAGTCATTTCCCCTGTTTTGAGATTACGTTGTCGGAACAGACTCATGGTAAACAACTTTGGGAACAATTGTTTAAGTATCCATTAAAAGGTATCGGGCTTTTTTACTCTCCGCTGGGCAATACCAAAGCATTAGGGCAGGCTATAGCAGTTTATCCCTATCTGAATTTTCGCCTTACCAAAGGTAAAAAAGTGAACCTGTATTTTCGTATAGCTTTTGGACTGGGATACCTTACCAAACGATTTGATGCAGAAATAAATTATAAGAATATTGCTATCGGCTCTCATTTTAATGCGTTCATCCAGCTTAAGTATGAGATGCGGTGGAGCATTACTAAAAGAATTGGATTATCAGCGGGTTTAGCATTTTCTCATTTTTCAAATGCTGCTTTTAAAACGCCCAATCTGGGTATTAATATACCTGATGTAAACATAGGAGTTTCATATAAATTGTACAAGGAAACACCTGAATTAATAAAAAATGAGGTGCCGGCTTGTAATAAAAAATGGCAATATGAAATATTGGGAGGTTTTGGTGTCAACGAGCTTTACGGCGCAGGCGGAAGAAAATACCCATATTTTTGTTTAACCGGGTATTTTTTAAAACCGTTGAGTCTGAAAAGACAGATTGGTATCGGGCTGGATGTTTTTTACAGTGAGGCTGTTGTGGAATCATTGGAAAGAGAAGATGTGGTTCTTAAGAGCAAATTTGAAGCAATAAAACCCGGTTTGAGTTGTGCTTATGTAATGAACTTTTCGCGATTGGCTTTTATTGCCCAGTTCGGGGTTTACCTATACACCAAAGACAAAAGTACCGGGTATTTTTTCGACCGGCTGGCCTTACAGTATACGGTAAAGAATCATTATTTAGTTCAACTGGGGTTGAAAACACATTTTGCAAAAGCTGAAGTGCTAGAGCTTGGCGTAGGTTATAAATTCTGATTATTTGCTATAATCTTCTTTGTTCGTCAGCTTCCCTTGTTCATCCCAAAATTTCCAGACACCAATCTTTTTTCCCTCGGTGTATTTGCCTTCATAACGTTTATTTCCATTTTCGTAAAAGACGGTCAGCTTTCCATTGTCAATCCCATCAATAAAATTGTGGATGCTCATTTCGTTGCCATTCTGATACCAGCTTGTCCATTTCCCGTTTCTTTTTCCGTTTTTGTATTCTCCTTCCATATATTTCTGGTGGTTGGAATAGTACAAGGTTTCCTTAAACAAAACACGGTTATTGCCATCATCTTTATAAAAACGAGTTATTTTTGGTGAGCCGTCGGGATAGGATTCGACGTTTTCTTCAACAATTTTAGTAGTGCAGCTGTTAAATAAAAAAGCAAATAAAAACAGCAATAAAATTTTAATTTTCATTATAACGGTTTATTCTTTTGTTGGTTCTGTTTTTTTTGCTTTGGTGATTTCTTCATATTCTTTGTTCAGGCCGGTCAGTACATCCGTGGTGATGTCCAGCGCATCATTGGCAAAAAGCAACCCGCCGCCGAAAGATTTTTCAAAAATAAAAGTATAATTTTTTGATTTGTTGTAACGGGCAATATGATGGACAATGGTGTCGTGCACTTCCTGGTTTTTCATCGTTTTTTCTTCCATTAGCTTCTGTGACAGCAGAGCTTCCATCTCTGATATTTCCTGTTGTTTTTTTGTAAGTTTTTCTTCAGTTGCTTTTTGTTCATTCAATGAAAGCAGCCCGGCAGTGCCTTTTTTCAAATAATCATTGTATTCTTTCTGAAAGTTGCTTACTGCCGTAGCATATTGGTTCTGATAGATTTTTTCAAGATTGGCGAGGTCAACCTGAACGTCCAGGACAAAATCATACTTATCCCAGATCGTATCCGTATTGACAAAGGCAAAAGTGACGTTGTCTATGGTCTTGGGAGGCATATTCTCCATGGCGTTTTTCTTTGGCAGAAAAAATAAAATAAACAAAACAACAACTCCAAGCAAAGCCAAAATGCTTATAGTAGATAAAGCACATTGTTTTTTATTACCGCATTTTTTTGGTGTTTCATTAATTTCCGCAGGAATCTCATCCTGAATTTCCTTTATAGGTTCTTCGTTCATCATAAATATATTTTAAAATGTTTATTAATTTCCAACTTCTGATAAAAACTTCAGCCGTATTAGCCGGATCTCTTCTTCGGTAAATTCCTCTTCTCCGAGTTCGGTGAGGGCATCTTCGATAGAATCGGTTTCGGCTTCATAAAAATAACTGAAAATTTCGTCCTGATGGTAAGGTTCTACATATTCTTCAATATAATAGTTTATATCCAGTTTTGTGCCTGATGCAACAATACTTTCGAGCTCAAAAAGCAATTCCTGGATGGTCAGGTTTTTAGCCATTGCAATATCTTCAAGAGGAACCTTACGGTCTATGTTCTGAATGATATACACCTTCAGCCCCGACTTGTTTACGACAGATTTCACGACCATATCCATAGGCCGTATGATCTCATTTTCTTCTACATATTTTGCAATCAGATCCAGAAATGGTTTCCCGTATTTTTGTGCTTTACCGGTGCCAACACCAGTGATTTGCAGCAATTCATCCATTTTGATCGGATACTGTATTGCCATATCTTCGAGTGAGGGATCCTGGAAAATAACAAAAGGCGGCAGGTCTTCTTTGCGTGAAATTTGCTTCCTTAAATCCTTAAGCAATGAAAACAATGTTTTATCTGCAGTGCTTGTTTTTCCGCCACCAGCAAAGAATTCGTCGTCATCCTGGCTGTCATAGTCATGATCCTGGGTAAGCATTATGGTGGTGGGCTCGTCCAAAAACTTTTCCCCTTCGGGAGTGAGTTTCAGGATTCCGTAATTTTCAATGTCCTTTGTAAGGAATCTGTTGACAAGGGTCTGACGTATTACACCATTCCAGAACTTTTCATCATGGTCGGCGCCTTTGCTGAATACATTGAGTTTGTTATGCTTAAACGATTTTACCTGTGCCGATGTCTTTCCAATGATCACATTGATCAGATGGGCTGCCTTGCATTGTTCCTTGGTTTCCTGTACAGCTTCCAACACGATTTCAACATATTCTGTACCGTCAAATTTTGTTTTCGGATGGAGGCAGTTGTCGCAACACTGACAATTTTCATCAGGGTAAATTTCACCGAAATAATGGAGCAGCAATTTACGCCTGCATACCGATGATTCGGCATAAGCGATAGTTTCTAACAGCAATTGTTTGGCAATTTCCTGCTCGTTCACCGATTTTTTAGACGTGAATTTTTCAAGTTTCTGTATGTCTTCATATGCATAGAACGCAATACAGTTGCCCTCTCCGTCGTCACGGCCCGATCTTCCTGTTTCCTGATAATATCCTTCCAGGCTTTTGGGCATATCATGATGGATGACAAAACGCACATCGGGCTTGTCTATTCCCATTCCAAAGGCGATAGTCGCCACAATAACGTCCACTTCCTCCATCAGGAATTTATCCTGGTTTGCTTTACGGATCTCTGATTCCAGCCCGGCATGGTAGGGCAGGGCTTTAATACCATTGACCAGAAGGGTTTCGGCAAGCTCTTCCACTTTTTTCCTGCTCAGGCAATAAATGATTCCCGATTTTCCGCTGTTGCTTTTTATGAATTTTATAATGTCTTTTTGAACATCTTTTGTTTTTGCACGAACTTCATAATAAAGGTTTGGCCTGTTAAAAGAAGCTTTGAAAAGCGAGGCATTCATCATGCCCAGATTTTTCTGTATGTCGTGTTGTACCTTTGGCGTAGCAGTGGCTGTAAGCGCAATAACAGGGACTTTTTTGCCGATAGCTTTTATAGTTGGCCTGATATTCCGGTACTCAGGGCGGAAATCATGGCCCCATTCGGAAATACAATGTGCTTCATCAATGGCATAAAAGGAAATCTGGAACTGTTTAAAAAATTCAATATTATCTTTTTTTGTCAGTGTTTCAGGAGCCACATAAAGCAGTTTCGTTTTGCCGGCGAGAAGATCCGCTTTCACATCAAGCATTTCCTGCTTTGACAGCGATGAATTTAAAAAATTAGCGATTCCTTTGTCTACCCCAAAATTGCGGATGTTATCAACCTGATTTTTCATCAAAGAAATCAGGGGTGAAATTATAATAGCCGTTCCTTCGCTGATCAGCGCGGGAAGCTGGTATGTGAGCGACTTTCCGCCGCCGGTTGGCATTATTACAAATGTATCATTCCCGTTCAGGATATTTTGAATGACCGCTTCCTGATTCCCCTTGAAATTATCGAACCCAAAAAACTCTTTTAAAACTTTATGTAGTGAGACCTCTGCTTTACCTTTCATTTCGTACCGGTTTGTTTTGTGTAAATATACGTTTTTTATGTTTATTCAACAATGTTTTATCTAATTTTATTACGAAATTATAAAAATTTACCAATTTCAAAAAAAAAGTTTTTTTATTCTCTATGTTTTTAATTCATAGAAGGTTCATTTATTTTTCAGGCAAACACCAATTTAACGAAAACATTGTTTTTTTATTACTCATGAAAAAGTACCCGGATATTAACCGAAACAATTTTGTTTATACATCGCACCTAGAAAAAGCTTAAATTTTGATGATTATTTCTTTATTTTGGCTTGCATAAACGGGAGGTTAAAAATTAAATAAAAAATGATAAATTTGCGTTGCGTTTAATGATAATTATTTTTAATTAAATAGTTGCAAGAAAATATCATGTTTTTTTAAAAGACCCCAAATGGAAAATCTGCTTACAGTTATTGTACCTGCATATAATGAAGAACAATCAATTACGGTATTTCTACCCGAAGTGATTGCTTTTTGTGAGCAGCATAATTTTAAACTCATCGTTGTTGATGATGGGTCAAAGGATAAAACATTAGTGAGAGTGAAAGAACTGACAGGAGGGAAAAGTTATATTGAAATAATTCATCATAAGATCAATAAAGGGTATGGTGGTGCTATTAAAAGCGGGATTAAAGGAGCAACTACACAATATCTGATCACCATTGATGCAGACGGCCAACATTGCACCGAAGACATGCTGAAATTATTGGCAAAAATGAAAGAGTCCGATGCCGATATGGTAATAGGCAGCAGAAAAGGGCAAAAAATAAGAAATTATTACCGGTTTATAGGAAAATCAATTATCAGGAATTTTGCCAGGCTTGTGATGACGGTTCCTATCTATGATATCAATTCAGGGATGAAATTATATGATGCTTCGCTTGCAAAAAAATATATCTCACTATGTCCGGACGATATGTCTTTCAGTGATTTTATCTCGCTCGTATTTATAAATCAGAAGCACCTTGTAGTGGAGGTGCCCATTCAAATACGCGACAGAATAACCGGGAAAAGCACCATATCCATGAATACGGCTTTCAACACCCTGCTTGCTATTATGCATATTCTGCTGCTGTTTAACCCGATGAAAATTTTTCTCCCGATCGCATTCATTTCCATAATGTTCGGAATAGGCTGGGGGCTTCCCTTCCTGCTGATGGGGCGCGGTGTCAGTAACGGCGCGATAATTACCATTATCTCCGGACTGCTTTTCTTTTTTCTCGGACTTATTGCCGACCAGCTTTCCATGTTCAGGAAAGAAAGACTGAAACAATGAGAGTTTTACTTATCAATCCGCCGTTTTACAGGATAATTGGGTTTTATAACAGGTATTTTCCGCTTGCGATAACCATCATTGCCACGGTATTAAAAAAGGCCGGACACGATGTGATGGTTTACAATGCGGAATTATATAAAGATCCTCAAAATCTGGATTATTCGCTTTTACCTCAGAAATATCCTGAGTTCCTTGATTCCTTGAAAGATGAAAATAACCCAGTCTGGAATGAAGTAACACAAACTATTCGCGATTTTCAACCGGACCTTATTGGTTTTTCAATTTATACCACCTTTGCCGCATCAGCTTTTCAAACAGCGAAAATTGCAAAGGATTTATTTCCGGATTGCCCAATAGTCGTCGGCGGGCCGCATGCCACTTCAAAAGCAGACGAGATCCTCAAAATCGCTCCATTCATTGATTTTGTCATAAAAGGTGAAGGTGCAGAATCTATGGTAGAATTGGCTAACCAACTTCACAGCGGTGTTAAGCAATTTTCAGCAGTCGATGGGTTATCCTACAGAAAAGATTCCCAAAGGATTCATAATCCCGAAAGATGTTTTTCAAGCGATACAGATGATAATTATTTTCCGGACAGGTCGCTGTTGCTGAATGAAAAATTTTATAGTTCGGAAGATATGGGTCTTATCATGTCGACCATTGGATGCCCGTATAATTGTACGTTTTGCGCATCCCATATCAAAAAAGTGAAATACCGTTCGGTAGATGATATTATTACGGAGATTAAGCTTGTAAAAGAAAATTATGGTACTACCCAGTTTACGTTTAAAGACGATTCTTTTACATTAAATAAAAAAAGGGTTTATGAGCTTTGCAATGAGTTGATCAGGCAAAAAATAAAAATATGCTGGGAATGCAACACGCGTGTCAACCTGGTTGATGAAGGCCTGCTGAAATTAATGAAAAAAGCGGGTTGCAATTACCTGAAAATTGGCATAGAATCCGGCTCTGAACGGATATTGTCAAAAATAAATAAAGGGATCACGTGTGAGCAAAGCCGGGACGCAGCAACGGTTATAAAAAAATCAGGAATCCATTGGAGCGCTTATTTTCTGATCGGCCTGCTGGGCGAAACCAAAGAAGACATTTATAAAACACTGGATTTTATGTATGAGATCAAGCCTGATCTTGCACTGTTAGGTGTCTATGAAAATTTCCCCGGGACACAGATGTTTCAGGAAGGTATTGATAAAAACATCGTGAAACCTGAAATGAACCTGGACGATTTTTATACAACACCGCCCAATCTTTATTATCTTAAAGATCCGCATGTACGAAGCGATGTCCTGGGTGAAGATGAATTCCGGGTAATAGAAAAAGAGTTAAAAGAAAAATTTCACAGATATAATAAGCGATTGGGGAACATCCTGAAAACAGCATCAGCAAAGTTTTATGTATACAGGAAAGAACCCAACATTCTTTTTGAGGATATAAAAAAATTCTTCAGATATATTTAATTCAGATGGAAGGAGTAACATCTTTTTTCGGTCCTTATTATAATTTAATGGTTGTCGTTAAAAAAAACTATGAGGCAATCTCGATCTGTCTTATTTTCAATGAATAAAACGAATAACTTTAAATATTTTTTAATAGTTATCTTTGTTAAATTGATTTATGTTCGGTGCAGAGCACCGCAATATTTGTAAAAAATAATTAAATCTGGAAAATAAGGTACAGCGTACCGTAATATTAAACTCTTAATTATGGCTGATACTTATACGCAATGTTACATGCATCTTGTTTTCACACCAAAGAAAAGAGATGCATTGATACAAATGACATGGAAAAACGACCTGGAAAAATACATTACCGGAATTGTTCAGCATTACGAACATAAAATGCTTGCCATTGGAAGCATGCCTGACCATGTACACTTATTAATCGGTTATAATGTAAATCAACTGATACCAAAGTTAATGGAGCAAATAAAAACTTCCTCAAACGAATGGATAAAAAACAAAAAATTATCAAAATTCAAATTTGAATGGCAAAAAGGATATGGAGCATTTACGTATTCTCGTTCACAGTTGGATGGAGTAGTCAAGTATATTTTAAATCAGGAGGAACACCACAGAAAAAAAACCTTTCGTGAAGAATATTTAGAACTCTTGAAAGAATATGATATTCCATTTAAAAAAGAGTATTTATTTGATTTTTTTTAGGGTTATAAACATGGTAAATATTATATTACGGTGCTTTGCACCTATATTTATAAGGGAGCGACGCTTCTTGCAAATATTGCTGGGCGCTGCCCCTATTATCGGTTATTTATTAATTAAGCGTTTTTTCAAATAGCACCCCCAAAAATGATGCGCTCAATGGAAAATCACACCTTCATAATACCTGCGTATAAAGATTCTCCCTATATTGAAGAATGCTTGATTTCGTTGAAAAATCAAACAAAAAAAAGCAACATAATTATTGTTACGTCCACCCCTTCACCATATTTGAAGCAGGTTGCAGAAAAATATGCTGTAAAAATTATTACAAATAATACCGCCAATAAAGGGATCGCTGGTGACTGGAATTTTGGCCTGGCACAGGCGGAAACAAAATTTGTCACACTAGCACACCAGGATGATATTTATGAATACAATTATTTGGAAAGTGTCTTACAAAAAACTGATCAAAAAAACACACAGATTGTTTTTACCGATTATGCTGAATTGGTGGATGATAAGATCAGGGCACGGTCACGGAATTTGAAAGTAAAAAAGTTTTTGCTTTTTCCTTTTATAATTAAATCAAGAATCAGGTGTGTCTTTTTTAAACGCCTGCCCTTTCTTTTTGGAAACCCGTTGTGCTGCCCCTCCGTCACTTATAATAAAGAAGCATTGCCGGTTTTTTCTTTTTCACCGGAGTACAGCTACAGTCTTGATTGGTATGCATGGCTTGAATTATCAAAAAGGGAAGGGGCTTTTGTTTTTATAAATAAAAAACTGATAAAACACCGCATTCATCATAATTCTGAAACATCAGCACAATTGACGTCAGATGTCCGGAAAAATGAAGAATTAAAAATCCTGCAGCTATTGTGGGGAAAACGTATAGGGGGATTTATTTCCCGTATTTATTTAAGAGGACATAAAGACAATATAATTTAACACAGGTAATAAATCCGCATGATAGTCCAAAGTCAAAGAATTTTAGTTGTTGTGAAAAAAAGCAGACATTGATAACCTCCGGTTTTTATGTTGGAAGAAAAAATTAAAATTGCATTAATAAATCCCCGTATTGAATCTTATTCAAGCACGCTGCCGCCGCTGGGGTTGCTTTATATAGCATCCTTGCTTGAAAAAAACAATTTTAATGTAAAAATTTTCGATGTATATCCTTACGATGACAGAGATATCATAAACATTATCCGGTACAAGCCCGAAATAATTGGGATGACCATACTTACAGACTACTGGAGCAGGGCAAAATATGTGGCGGAAAAAATTACTTCTGAATTAAGAACATCAGTTTTTATTATTGGAGGTGTTCATGTTACTGCTTTGCCGGAGAAAAGTTGCACCGAGCTCGGTGCCGATATAGGCGTGATAGGAGAAGGAGAGTACACCATGCTTGAGTTGTGCAAAAAGATGGCTGACAATTTGAGCTGGAAAGAGGTCCCGGGAATCATTTATCAAGAAGAGAATGGGATTTTTGTGCGAACAAAAGCAAGACCGCTTATTGAAAATCTTGATGAACTGCCTTTTCCCGCACGCCACCTGCTGGAGTTTGAAAACTATCTGGTTCCACCAGGTATCATCCGCGGACACTGGACAGAAAGATCAACAACGGTGATGACAAGCAGGGGATGCGCCTTCTCGTGCATATGGTGTGGCTCTCAGAATATTTTCGGGCGAAAGGTCCGATACAGGAGTGTTGACAATGTTCTTGATGAACTTCAATTACTTTCTGAAAAATACAACATCGATACCGTGTGGTTTGTGGATGATACTTTTACGCTGAAGAAAAGCAGGGTCATGGAATTTTGTCAAAAGGTGGAATCAAGAAAAATAAAACTGGTATTTGGATGCCAGGCTCATGTAAAAACTGCCGATGAAGAAATGTTCAGGGCTATGAAAAAAGCGGGTTTTGTTCAATTGGATTTCGGCGTTGAAAGCGGCTCTGACAAGGTCCTGGAAAACCTGAAAAAAAACTCGGATGCAGCATCTATTAAAAAGGCTTTCCAACTGGCAAAAAAAACCGGATTACGAACGGCAGCCACATTCATGTTTGGGTTGCCCTCCGAAACTGAAGAAGATGTAGAAAAAACTTTCAGGTTGGCAAAAGAAATAAAACCAAATTTCACAAGCTCTTTTTTCCTAACTCCTTATCCGGGCACAGAACTGATGGAAATGGTTGAAAGAAATAAATGGGTGGTTCCGTCTGACAGAAGCAATTTTGGATTAAAGAAAAGGCCATCATTGCTTATAAATTTTTCGGAAAAAAGAATGTTTGAAATCCGGAAACAATTTCAGAAAATTTTTGCTTTCCGTAATTTTTTCAGCTTATTCAATTCACCGGGTTATTTTTTTAAAGCAATATGGCTGATGTTCTCATATCCTTTAGGATTGTTCAAAGGGTTAAAAGCGTATTTTAAAACGTTTGTATTTGATGATTTTATTTTTGCATTTCTGATTTACTATACCAAACAGAAGATAAAAAACAAGCACGAAAAAAAATAAACGGACCTGTATGAACCAGGTTCACAAATTTCAAATAATAACCAACTGTTTTTTTTCAGCGATACAGACAAATTCGTTGTACCTGAAAAAACGTCCGAATAATCTTGGGAAAGGGAAGGAATATTGTTTTATGACTTTCGCCCCGATCATATTGATAATATTGTTCAGCGTTTTGAAATCCATGAACTGAACATGTGTCTGATCTGACCGGTATCCCGATTCCTGGGGTGTGATGATGATGACCCGGCCTTGTGGTTTAAGTAGGTGGATGTATGCATTCAAAAGTTTTACAACCTCATCTTCTGTCATATGTTCTGCTACATGTGCCAGTAATATTGAATCAAACCGTCCGGAAATATTAAACGCCGTCCTTTGAAATTCTTCAGTGGTGAAAGCGGTTAGCCCTTTTGACTTGGCCATTACAACAGAAGATTTGTTATGATCAATTCCCACCCCGTTTCCATTTAAATGGATAAGGTTCCTTCCAATTCCACAGCCGATATCAAGGATAAAACCCGGTTTCATACGCCGTAAATTCCCGCGGTAGGGCCTTTGCACATCCAGCATCCGCTTCCACCATACAAATTGTTTGTCAAAAAGGCGTTCAGTATATTTATTATCCTGAGTCGTCATCTGATTTACGGGATTATTTTTCTGAAAAGCAGGATTCATCTTGTTTGTAAAGGTATTTATTTTAAAAATATCATGAAGCGAAAAAAATATTTTTGACTGACTACATTACTCAAACAAATCTTGCAATCATCAAATGACTACCTATAAAATTCCGGATACGATTTTTCAAACAAACAAAAATTTTAAATGAAATAGAAAATAATTATTTTTACTGTGATTTTAACAAACACTATTATTATGAAGAGTATACGATCACGGATTATTGTGCTATCCATACTTTTTGCGATTGGCCTGGTAATAACATACTCGAACCATTTTCATAACGGATTTCATTTTGATGATGTTCACACCATCGAAAATAATCCTTATATCACCAGCCTGGATAATATTCCATTATTTTATAAAGACATCAAAACATTTAGTTCCCTGCAGTCTCACTGGGGGTACCGGCCCGTGGTCACAACAACACTCGCCATTGATTACTGGATGGGTGGCGGTTTAAACCCTTTCTATTTTCACTTGTCAACGTTCATTTGGTACATGGTGCTTTGTGTATTGTTGTATTTTGTTTACAACAAAATCGCCGGCAAGGCTGTAACCCATAGATGGACGGGATACATCGCACTGCTTGCAACAGCTTTATACGCCTACCATACGGCCAATGCCGAAACTATAAATTATATTATTTCCCGCTCAGATGTGTTGTCTGCCTTGTGCATCGTGGCGTCGCTGGCGCTGTTTATGCTGTACCCGAAAATAAGAAAATGGGGGATCTATATCCTGCCTGCTATTATTTGTATTGGGTTAAAAGAAATAGTTTTAGTCCTGCCGGTAATTTTGTTTTTTTACATTATTTTCTTCGAAAAAAACCTTTCTATCCAGGATCTTTTCAAGGGCAAAAATTTTAAAACATTTTATAAAACGGTAGCTGTAATTTTACCGATTTTGATTATTCTTGGTTTACTGCAGGTTTATGCGCTATCAAAAATGCCACCTCAGGTAGCGCAGAATATTTCAAACCCGCTGGTTCCCTATTGGCTTACACAGGCCTTTGTGTGGGTCCATTATTTTTACACCTTCTTTTTACCGGTGAACCTTAGTGCAGATACCGACCTGACTGTTTTGCCCAATGTTTTTGACGACAGGATTATTACCGGGCTTATTTTTATAGCCCTATTGATTTTTGCAATTTTTAAAACTTCGAAAAAGCTTGAATACAGGCCGATATCTTTTGGGCTGATATGGTTTGCAGTAGCCTTGATTCCCACATCTGCCATTCCTCTTACGGAAGTCATGAATGATCATAGGATCTTTTTTCCGTTCATCGGGCTGGCATTTAGTGTGGTTTATGCGCTGGGCCTCCTTGTAATCAAATATGAAAAAATCATCCTGAAAGGAAAGAAATTTCAGTTGCTGATTTGGGTAATTTCCTTTTTAATTTTGTCGGGTTATGCCTATGGCGCCTACCAAAGGAATAAAGTATGGAAAGACGAAGAAGCACTTTGGCTGGATGTCACAAAAAAAAGTCCTCAAAATGGCCGGGGACTAATGAATTATGGCTTGTCCCAAATGGCTAAGGGCAACTATGAAAAAGCTTCGGAATATTTTGAAAAGGCGCTAATTTATACTCCTTATTATTCCAGATTACATATAAATCTCGGTGTGCTGAAAAGTGCGATGGGAAAGCCGGTAGAAGCGGAAGAATATTTTAGAAAAGCCTTACAGTACGATCCGAACTATAACGAAGGTTATTACTATTATGCAAAATTTTTGATACAGTACAACCGCTTGAGTGAGGCCAGGGCCATGGCTGAAAAAGGCCTGCAAATAAACCCATATTACATGCAGGGGCTTTACCAAATGATGAATATTTATCAGATTCTTGAACAATGGGATAAACTAGACTCAGTTTCACAACATACCTTAACCATTGTTCCCAACGATTCTGTGGTTTTACAATACCTGAATGCAAGCAAAACAAGAATATCAGATATTGATAAAACGGTTACCTATGCAAGGCAGCATCCCACTCCGGAAAATTTTCTGGAACTGAGTTTACAGTTTTATAACCGGGGTGAGTACCAGCAATGCATTGATGCTTGTAATGAAGCGATAAAGTTGAAGCCTGATTATGCAGAAGCATACAATAACATTTGTTCGGCATACAATGCCCTGAAAATGTGGGATAAAGGCGCAGAAGCTTGCAAGAAAGCCCTTAAAATCCGGCCGGACTATGAGTTGGCAAAAAACAATTTGAAATGGGCGGAAACAGCCAAGAGCAGTGAAAAGTTGAAGGTCAACAATTAAGCTGCTGTTTTTTTACTTGCAATTTTCGAATTATAGAAATTTTATTCGCAAAAAGGCCAAGTAATGGTAAATAATTAAATTATTTATTATTTTATCAAAATTACTTGATTTATAAACAGTTTGTTTTGTATTTTTGTCTTTTGAATTAGATTTATGCGAATTATTCAAATTCTTTAAATTTAATAATATAATAGTTTGGTTTTTGTCCTTTTTTGTTTTCAAATATGAAAATACGACTCGTCGTTTTATTTCTTTTTGCATGCTGCACAGCTTATGCCCAGGGGACATGGACATATTCCTATGCGTTGCACAATCGTAAATTGAATTCGGTATTTATCAATGATTACTATCATTTGTGTATTGTTGGCGGAAACAAAACCAATGATTCTATACAGTCCATCTATACAAGTTCAGATGCTGGAAACACCTATACTATTGTTACGGATCTGGTTTCGCCCTGGGTTAAATCTGTGGTTTTCACAACTAGCAATATTGGAATAAGCGTTGGGTCTTATGGTAAAATATTAAAGACTACAGACGATGGGTATACCTGGAACACAATAATTTTAAACGGAATTATGAGCCAACGGCATTACAACAGTGTGTTTTTCACAGATGCTTTGACCGGTTATGTAGCAGGTGGAATTCAATCAAACGATTCTGTTTCGACAATTATTAAAACAACAGACGGTGGTGAAACATGGGCAATTTCAAAAGATAATCCCGGATATTGGTTTAATTCGTTACATTTTCCAAGCTCCTTGACTGGTTATGCTGTTGGTGATCATGGTATTCTTTATAAAACCTTTGATGGTGGAACTAACTGGACACAGAAAATCATACCCGGAGCAGCAGGAACAAGAAATTTTAACAAAGTTTTTTTCACAACGAACACTTCAGGATATATCGTTGGTGGGAATTTAGCAAATGACTCCATACAAACCATATTAAAAACAGCGGATGGCGGCGAAAGCTGGACTGTGATCCGCGACAATCTTGGTCCAATGCTGAATGATATTTATTTTGTCAGCCCCATGGAAGGTTATGCCGTAGGTTATAGTGGGACTGTGTTGCATTCAACGGATGCCGGTAATACATGGCAGGCCGTTGCAATTCCAGATTATAATCCATTTTATAATTTTAATTCAGTCCGGTTTCTAAACCCCGATTATGGTTATATTGTTGGTGACGCAGGTATAATTTACAGATATTTTGGAGGGTGGGGACAGGGGCCGGTTGCAATAACAAAGCCTGCCTCAGACATTACAACTTCCTCGGTTCAGTTTAATGCAACCGTAAATGCAAATAATTATACAACAACCGTGGTTTTTGAGTACGGGACCACAACAGCCTATGGAAATTCTGTTTCGGGGAATCCGTCACAAGTTAATGATACAAATGATATCAGTGTTTTTGCAACTTTAAGCGGATTGTCTCCGAATACAATATATCATTTCCGTGTTAAAGCAAGTAATACCATGGCGACAAATTACGGGAATGATTTAAAGTTTTATACGGGAATTTCTGGTATTCCCAACTTTAATTTTGAAAATTGGGATACAATCCACCTGATACTTCCTGATTCGATGGATTATACAGCGGGTAAACTTTCAAGAATACCAGCGTTATGTCATGGTAGTTATGCCATTCGAATTGAAAACGATTCTGTTTCAGATAGCCCGGGTGTTTTTTTAATAGGCAATTCTCAGAATGGTCAGGCTTTTTTCGGGGGTGCACCGTTTCATTCCCGGCCGGATACATTAACAGGATGCTTTAATTATTCTGTTATTCCGAATGATACTGCCTTAATTTTACTAATACTTAAAAAGCAGGGTGTTTTTATTTCGAACAATTTTTTTAAGATTTATGGTAATTCATCAGGAGCATATGAAGAATTAAAATTTCCCATTAGTTATTCTTCCCCCGACACTCCGGATTCGGTAATATTAGCGTTGTCGTGTAGTGATTTCAGGTATCAGAATGAATTATTATCAGGCGGTTATATCGAGGTTGATAATCTTCATTTTTCAGGGACTTCTGAATCCATACCTAATTATGATTTTGAAAGCTGGAAGAATTATGATCATATAACATTAAATAATTGGTGGTACAGCCGAAAGGACCGGGCAGGTGAGGGAATGGGGGCAAATCTTCCTGTTATTATAACAACAGATGCACATTCGGGGAGTTATGCGGCTTTAGTGAGGAATATTATCAGGCCTCAGGACACCATTAGCGGACTCATGTATACCGGTTCAGAAAACCATTATAATTTTATTGTTGACTATAAACCAATTTCTCTAAACGGTTTTTATAAATTCTTTCCGCAAAATGGAGACAGCCTGTACATAACAATAAATTTAAAATCCGGTATCCAGCAGGTTGGCTCAGGAATTTTTAAAACCGGGGATACCGCCAATGAATATACCACCTTTACGGCGAATATCTTATATGATAATCCCCTTGTTCCCGATAGTGCGGAAATTATTTTACAGGTGTTCAATTTTGATAAAGCTGTAGGTAATTCTTATGCCGTTGTTGACGACTTTAATTTTGACGGGTTTTTAGCAGATGTTGAAGAGAACCCAATGGTGAAACCGGCAAATGCTGATTTTGAATTTAATATTTATCCAAACCCGTTCTGCAATAATGCAGGTATTAGTTTCGCACTGGAGCAACCGGAACAGGTTCAGATACGTCTTTATCACATATCAGGAAAAGAGGTCATGACAATCGTAAATAAAAATTTTGAAGCAGGCAGCCATGAAATTTCTATCATCAACACAGGCTTGCAGAAAGGTTTTTACGTTTGTGTTATTACATCAGATGGAAAAAATTATAATAAGAAAATCATTGTTTATTGACACTTTATTTTGAGAATATAGTATGAAAAAAGTAATATTGAAATTTCTTCTGCTTATTATAAGTTCTTTCTTTATTTCAATTAATACGGATGCCCAAACTCCGCTGAGCCCATTTAGTACCGCCCCGGCAGGCGGTGTAAATCCAACATGGTCGGGCACCTTTGGGACCAATTTAGTTACAGGTACTGTAACAAAACCATCCAGTGGTTGCTATGCCTATGGATTGCAATATGGAGACAGCCATAACGGTTTCAATGTTATCACTTCGGTAACACCTTGTAATACCACAACCACATACGGTGCTGCAAATATGTGGACATACTCGAGTGGTGATGGAACAAATACCGTTGTTTTTACCATGGCAGATGTCGGACCCGCTTGTATGCTGACTAAAATACCAGCACCCAAACTTACCCTTACGATAACTTCTCCGGTAGCAGGCGTTGGATCGGTCTGGTATGTAAATACAACAAGCAAATACCTGTATGTTCCAATGAGTGGTTCAAATGTTACTTTTACTATCAAAGAGACCGCAAGTAATGGAACAACTTATGTTAATACATATACGATGGTCGGTTGCGTTTCCGGCGCCTATATAACTTGCTCAAATCTTTTGTTTGGATGGTATGCTATAAATTCTTCATCTACCACGCCCAGTTTGATTTCTCCTGCCAATAACAGCACTTCATCTATCGCGACAACAACACTTTCCTGGTCAGGAAGTTTGGGAACATGGCCTTCACATTATGAATATAAATTAAACAGCGGATCCTGGATAAATGTTGGCACCAGCACATCAGCCGCAGTAACTTTAAATGTTGGAGCAAATACCTGGCAGGTTCGTTATTATGATGTCTGTACAAATTCATATTTATCAAGCGCCATTTATACAGTATATTATACACCCGACAGCTATTGCGGTGATATTAACCATGGCGGGAATAACTGGACTATTTCGTCATCAACTACGGTAGGCGGAAGACATTATAATATCGGGACGTTTACATTAAATTCAGGTGTTACAGCAACAGTTTCTTCTGTTTGCCATTATTTCTATGTGGAGGCGGTGAATGTGGTGTCTAATGGAACTATCAATGCGAATGGAGCCGGATACAGTGGTGGAACGGGGGGCAATTATGGCGGGTTCTGGGCATCAGATGGTGGTACCGATGGCAGAGGAATTCTATCCTGCTGGGATAAAGATAATTGCCGCGGCCTTGGATTAGGAGGCGGTTATAGTGGTACTGCGGGTTCTGGCCCCGGTGGTGGAGGCGTTGGTGGCAATGGCACCATGGGATATGGTTCAAAACAGGAATGTGGCTTTTTTAGTGATGAAGGCGGTATGGTTGGAGGTGGAGGTGGCGCCGGTGGCGGTGCCGGTGGTACCTATGGCGGTTCCGGTGGTGCCGGAAAAGTCGGAGGCCAGGGTGGTTCAGATGATAATAATTGTGGAAATGCAGGATGTCAAGGATATGTCGAAGGTATAGGCGGTGCCGGTGGTAATGCCGTTGCAACTTATGGAAGCGCTGTTACGGAAGTAATTGAATATGGTTCAGGAGGGGCAGGAGCTGGCGGTGGGGGGCGTGGTTCTTACTTTTATGGTCATGTTGCTCCGCATACCGGTTATACTGCTGGCGAAAATGGCGGGTTAGGTGGCGGAGCAGTGAAACTTACAGCAAGTCAAAACCTTACAATAAATGCTACTTGCATTATATCTGCAAATGGAACAATCGGAGGAGCTGGTGGAGAAGGAGGTGAGAATGACTTTACTTCTGACTGCTGTTCAGATCTTAGCGATGATTGTACTGAACAGACATATACTGCACCGGGAGGCGGAGGAAGTGGCGCAGGTGGTGGCTCCGGTGGCGGCATTATGCTGAAAGCTGATTGTGCACTCACTATGAATGGCACTTTACAGGCCAATGGCGGCAATGGCGGAAATGGTGGTAACGGCGGTTATAGCGATTGGAATGTTAATTATTATGGAGGAAAAGGCAGCGGCGGAGCAGGTGGCGGCGGAGGAAGAATTAAAATTTTTAACAACCCGTGTCAAAGTACTATTGCAGGATCAGTTTCTGTCATCGGTGGTACTGGCGGTAGTGTGGCACCATTGGGTAGAGCAGGCACCGGGTCTGCCGGAAACAATGGATCTGGAGGAACTTATACTACAAACATGTCATCAACGGTTAGCGCTTTAACTGCGGGATCGGTAGGAACAGCCCAAGCCATTTGCACCGGGGGTGATCCAGCTGCCTTTACAAATTTGAGTAGTCCAACCGGTGGCGGTTGTGGCGGATATACGTGTCAATGGATGCAATGTACTTCCGGATGCGGCAGCCCACCGACAAATTATACCGATATACCCGGAGCAACAGCTAATACTTATGATCCCGGTGTATTAACAACCACAACTACGTATGTCCGGAAGGTAACTTCAGGTAGTTGTGTCTTGTATTCAAACGCATTGACCGTTACGGTAGTTCCCGATCCGAGTATAAGTGTCAACCCTGTTTCACCGGCATCATCAATTTGCGCCGGAAGCGTCCTGTCAGCATTGACAATTACTGCCAGTGGTGGAACGCCTTCTCTCACCTATCAATGGTACTCCAATACTTCAAATAATACTACTTCCGGGACACCCATTCCCGGAGCGACCAACTCCAGTTATACCCCGCCGACTAGTATTGGCGGGACCTTATATTATTATTGTATTGTAAGCGCATCAGGTGTGGGTTGTGGCGCCGCAACGAGCACTACTGCAACAGTTACCGTTGTTGCACCCGATCCGTTATCACCTACACTTTTAACAAATGGTGATTATATCTGGTCGGGCCAATCCAGTAATGACTGGAATGTGCCGTCAAACTGGCTTATTTATAATGGTAGTGGGTTTTCTGTTGCGGCTGTCCTCCCTCAAACAACAAATAACGTAGTTATACCGGGAGGAGCCTATAATACTACGTGTGTTTCAACAAATCCTGCAACTATTCAGACGGCACCAGCAAATTGTAAAAAAATTACTATTGAGTCGGGAGCTTCTTTAACTGTCTTGAATAGTCAGGTACTGAATGTTTACAGTGATTGGAAAAATGACGGCCTGTTTGATGCGGGTACAGGGACTGTTAATTTCCGTGGAACAACGGCTATCAGCGGATCTTCCATAAATACATTTCATCATATATCGATTCTTTCCAGTTTAACAGCTCCAGCCTCAGGCAATATTAATGTTACAGGCAATTGGAATAATTACGATACATTCATCCATAATTCAGGTACAGTATCTTTTATCGGGACATCAGTTGATCAATATTATGCTGCAAGTGGAACACCAGTAGGAAAATCATTTTATAACCTGATAATAAACACTCCATTGAATTTTAATATTTATGCTGATTATCAGGTGGACAACGATTTTACTTTGATTAATGCCTATCATTATCATGCTAATGATTATGATGCCACGGTTTATGGCAACTGGACAAATATTGGTGGGGCATATTTATATGGAGATAGTGAATTAACCCTGGCAGGTTTAAATAAAAATATTGTGATCAATACGACGACATATTTCCATAATTTAAACATTACCGGATCCTACACAGTCACATCATTGGGTTTTGCTACAGGGACCAGTTATTTGGCAGAAGGTGGTAATCTTTATATTGGCCCCGCCGGAACACTAAATGCAAACAATTCAGAAATCCGTGTATACGGGCTATGGAATAATACCGGTGTTTTTAACAAAGGAACCAGCAGAGTTCTCTTTTTAGGTAGTAACCCACAGGAAATAAGGTCTGGCGGTTATGGATTTCATAGCGTTGATTTTATTAATAATAGTGCGGGGGTTTCAAACATTAATATAAGCCAGCCTATGACAATTAGCGGCTACACTGCTTTTTGGTACGGGATAGTATATTTTACAAATACCGGTTCACTCACATTCACCGCCGGGGCCACGACTGATGGCGGCGACCCAAGCCCAAGCTTTGTTAATGGCCTTGTTACAAAAATCGGAACCAATGCATTCATCCTTCCAGTAGGAGAAGTAGTTGGCAGTGATGCATATTGGGCTCCCATAGGTATTGCTGCACCCGCGACAAGTTCCACCATAACCGCCCAATACAAATTCGATGTGCCTCATGATGACGGAGGTAACATTATTGAAAACTATAACTCCTGGATGATGTGCAATCCATCTGAATTACACCATGTCAGCGGAGTAGAATACTGGAAACTGACATCTGATAATGCAGAACCTGCAGTGACATTATATTGGAAAGACGCCAATCGCAGCCAGATCACCAACCTTCCTGATTTATGTGTGGCACACTATGAAGATTGCGACGGACCAGGCCCGGGAACAAATGTAAAATGGGCCTATAAAGGCGGGGATCCAAATGCGGTAGGTACATTGGGCGTTGGTGGAAGTGGCTCGGTTACCAGCACAATCGCTTTTAATTCCTATAGCCCTGTTACGTTTGGGACCAGAACCAGCAGCAACCCGTTACCAATAAGCCTGCTTAGTTTCAATGCAGTTTGTGAAAACAATGAAGTAGATATTTCCTGGTCCACAGCAACGGAAACTAACAACGATTTCTTTACGATACAACGAAGCGTTGATGCCACCGGCTGGGAATTTGTAAAAAGCGTCCCTGGTGGCGGTAACAGTAATAGCACGTTGTATTATTCAACTACAGACACGGATCCGCTCAGTGGAACATCCTATTACAGGCTTAAACAAACTGATTATAATGGTCAGTCAGAAACGTTCAGCCCGGTGTCGGTAGTATGCAGCAATGACAATGATAGACAAAGTATCTCTTACTATCCAAACCCGTTTACATCGGAAGTGGTGGTTGATTTAAACAATATTAAGTACAAAAATGCTGTTATAAAAATTTACGATCTGTTGGGTAAAAAACTATACGAGATGACGCTGAACAGCAATGATTCAGAAACACAAAAGGTAACACTGGATTTGCATTCTTTGCCAGGAGGTATTTATTCTGCAGAATTTATTTCTGATGATTTTTCAAATACCAGTAAGGTGGTGAAGAATTATTAAAAAGTACGTAATGCTCTTTTGGCCTGTAAATTTCTAATTTACAGGCTTTTTTTTAACTTTTTTATTAGTTCGTTATTTTGGTATCTAATATTTATTAATTTTACACAAAGGAAAATTTTATTAACATAATACTTTAAAAAATGAAAAAAACAATTACAACTATTATTTCATTAATGTTTGTTTTAAGCTCATACTGCCAGTTTGCAGGTCAGTACACAATTAATGTCGGTGGTGATGATTATATCAATGTGTTGAAACCTGAGGGGACAATGGGCTTTTACATGGCAGGTACTATCGGCCAGTCTGGAAATTATGATGCATCTTTCATCCGGACTAACGGTATTGTTACATCCGCTTTTTCTTATGGATCAACAGGCACCGAATATGGCACAGACCTGACCGTACTCAATGATGGAAATGTTTTGATTACCGGAAGAACCAACAGTTTTAACGGAGGAAACGATTTTGATGTTTTTCTTGTTAAAATAAACCCTGCCGACGGCAGTGTGATCTGGTCAAAAGCTATTGGAACCGACAGCACCGAATTTGGCTTCAAAGCAATAAATTCAGCCGATGGAGAAATTCTTGTTACAGGGCCTGTAACCGGAAATAATAAAACCGATATGATGGTTCTTAAGGTCAGCAATACAGACGGTCATGTGATCTTTGCAAGAAAAACCGGATTCCAATATTCAAATGATACCCCATATGACATTAAGGACCTTGGGGGTACAAACGGGATTGTTGTTTTGGGCTATTCCGGTGTCGGGCTGCTGGGGATGAACGAAATTTGCGCAGCAATTCTGGACTCCAATGCAAACATTATTGAAGCCATGTTTTTTGGAGGTTCCGGAGATGAAGAAGGCCGTGTACTGAACATCAATTATGGTGCTGATGGTTATATTTATATAGCCGGAACTACAGGAAGTTATGGTGCAGGCGGAAATGATTTTTTTGTACAAAAATTAAAAGTAAGCCCGGGAATTCCTACAGTTACATGGTTTAAAACTTATGGTGGCACTAATAGTGAAAATCTCACCGCTTTTGAATTAAATGAACAGGGGTTTCTTTTGAGCGGCCTGACAAGCAGTTTTGGAGTTGCTACGGAAGGGCTGTTGGTTCAGATAGACACGGCAGGTACCGTGATCTGGTCGAAAAGTGAAGGGTCTGACGCAGATGATAACCTCCAGGGAATACTCACAGATTCTGCAAACAACCTGAACCTTATTGTTGGTTATACCAATTCTTTCGGTGCTGGCAATGATGGATTTCTGATTGTCACCAACACAGATGGTTCAAGCGGAACATGTGACGGGAATACCGGTATCACAGCACAGGCTCATTCAATAAATGATTCCATCCAGTTTGGTGTCACTGCGTTAACTTCAGATACGATGAATGTTACGGAAGCTGACGCTGGTATTTCTCCTGTTTCACTTGCACCAACAATTGCTCAGGTATGTCCGGTAAGCGTTGAACAATTTGATAACAGCGGTGTTGCTGTTTATCCGAATCCTTTTTCAGGCAATATCAATATTACTGTAGACTTTACAACCGAATACGACATCGAGATTTTTGATATCAACTCAAGGGTTGTTTATAACAGGTCTGTTGATTCAAAATCCATTGAAATTAATCTGTCGACCTTACCTGCTGGGATTTATACTCTGGTATGCAAAAACCGAGATACAGTTCAAAGAAGTAAAATTGTAAAGTACTAGAAAGACCTTTTGTAGCGAATACAGGCATTAGTGTAATTGCCTGTATTTGTTATGAAATACTTTGGGTTAAGCCTTGTCCTTAAGTATATAAAGTTTATCTCCACGGTGTACTTCTGACAGTACCGGTATGGAGCAGACAATTCCTTTTGCTGAAATTTCCGTAATCCGATCATCAATTCTTATTTCGGTAACGGAGCCTTCATAAACACCTGTGGTGTTGCCAATGATATTTATTTCATCGCCGACCGATAATTCCCTGGCTTCAACTTTGATGTCAGCCACCATTATTTTTGAATAATAATTAATAATTTTTCCGATGTAAATCTTTTCTTTCACCGCTTGTGAACCGTATACATTATTCCATTCTCCAAGGGTCTGGCCCAGATAATAACCATCCCAGAAACCCCTATTATAAACCGTTTTAAGTTTATTGCGCCACAATTCAATCTTTTCCTGTGTGTAGGTTCCGTCGAAATAACTGTTAATGGCTTCTTTATAACATGTGGTAACCGTCTTTACGTAATCCGCTGACCGCCCGCGGCCTTCAATTTTCAGGACCTGAACACCGGCTTTGAGGATCTTGTCTAAAAAGCCGATGGTACAAAGATCTTTTGGCGACATAATATATTCATTATCTATTTCCAGCTCGGTACCGCTTTCTTTATCTTTCACCAAATAGGATCTACGACACAATTGAAAACAGGCTCCACGGTTTGCCGAATGATTATTATCGTGAAGGCTCAGGTAGCATTTGCCCGAAACAGCCATACACAGGGCGCCATGTGCAAATACTTCAATTTTGACCAATTCGCCGGAAGGGCCCTTGATTTGTTCCTTTTCAATTTGTTCAACAATAGCGGCCACCTGGTTTAAGTGCAGTTCACGGGCTGTAACCATCACGTCGGCATATTTTGAAAAAAATTTCACCGCTTCGAAATTGGTAATATTACATTGTGTGGAAATATGTACCGGAATACCTGCATTGAAGGCCCGCTCAATAACACTGAAATCGGATGCGATGATGCCATCCACATTATTTTTTTTGACCGCTTCTAAAATATCAGTTACCTGCGGAATCTCTTCATCATAAATGATAGTATTCAGCGTAAGATATGATTTTATGTTGTTTTTATGACAAATAGAAATTATTTCACTGAGGTCATTTAATGTAAAATTCGCGGATGAACGGGAACGCATATTTAAATTACCCACACCAAAATAAACGGCATCTGCACCACCCTGAATTGCGGCAGCAAGAGATTCAAAAGATCCAACCGGTGCCAGAAGCTCAATGTTATTCATACAAAATAATTTTTACAAAGTTATACCAATTGTATTTATTTTTTGTACTAAAAAATAAATTACAATGGTTAATGCCGATGTGACAGGAAAATTGATCGAGGTATCCACCGGCTGGCTGATGAAATAAGTCTATATTTAATGTACGTCGGCATTACTAAGATATAACCAATTTGCCGGGCTGCTTATTATTAAGATGATAAAATAAAAAGTTTTTATAATTTTACAAAAAACATTCACTATGCTGAAGCACGTATTAAAAATAAGCCTGCTCACGGTTTTAATGATAATAACATCCTGTAAGCCTTCTCCGCAAAAAGCTGAAAATTATTTTGATGACATTATCACACCTCTTGAAAAAGTATTTGATTTGGAAGAAGAGTTTATTCTTCTGATCAATAATCAGATGGATGAATCGGTCAACGATTCATCAGCAGTCATTTCAAAAACGGATACAAGTTCTTTCGCTTCCGATTTCAAAAAAATTGATTTGGCCTTCAGCAATTTTCAGATACAGGTGGCAATTTCAAAAAACAAACTGGAGTCGTTACCGGACTTTGATAAAAATGATGACCTGAAAATGGCCGCAATAGATCTGCTTGATGAATATTCCGAAGTTTGCAACAATGAATATCCGGAACTCATAAAAACCGCGAAGATCCCCGACGGGAATTATTCGATTGAAGATGATGATAAGATTTTAGAACTAACGGAAAAAATTGATAATAAAATCCAGGAAAAATTAAGCATATTAACAAAGGAACTCAAACTTTTTGCAAATAACTATAACTTTGAGATTCAGAATGACTCATTGAAAATAAATGAACCAAAATAAATACGTATGAAAAAACACTACAAAATCCTTTCGGCCTGTATCCTGATGTTCATGCTCACATCCTGCGGCCCGACAACTGACGAAGCCATTAAATATAATGATTCCATCATTGATGTGCAGGCTCAGATCGTAGAAAAAATTAATACCTTATACGAATGCTTTGATGACTGGGATCATCCGGAAAAAATGGATGAGGCTTATAAACAAGCGTTGGCGCAGGTTGATTCAGGTACGGAAATAGTTTCCAAAATGCCTGATTTTGGAGGGAAATCAGAATTCCGCGAAGCTTCCTTGAAATTGTTCTCAGTCTATAAGTCGGTGATCCAAACAGAATTAAAAACCATGGTTGAGATTTTAAAAAAACCCAGCGCAGAGATCACCCCTGAAATAGAAGCCCAGTTTGATGCCATGAACGACCAGGCGCTGAAAAAAATGGAAAACGGGTTAAAAGAGTTTCAGGAAGTGCAACTTAATTTCTCTGTGAAATATAATTTTGTCCTGAACAAATCAACCGACACGAATTAGTATCTGTCTGTAATGTCAGTGTTTGATTCAGAATGTTTGAGTTCGAGGCCTGCCCGTCCATAGCCAGGGCTTATTGTAGGCAGGCGGGCTCTCGCAGTCTTTAAAATCAATGAGTCCGCCGCGGCGGACGACTGTTTTCAAGACAAGAGTAACCCTGCCCGACTGCGTCAGTCAGGCGGGGAAGAAATCGGACATTATGGACAAACACTAATTAGCCAAAAAGATATTTCAGCAGATCTTCTATTTTCTGCAGGGCGACAATCTTAATTTTGTAATTTTCAGGATTCAGGTTTGCCGCGTTATATTTTGATATAACGATTTCGTCAAACCCCAGCTTTTCTGCTTCTGAAATACGCTGTTCGATGCGGTTGATCGAACGGATTTCGCCTGAAAGCCCGACTTCTGCAGCAAAGCAGCTTTTCATAGCTACAGCTATATCTTCATTGGAAGATAATACAGATGCCATCACCGCCAGATCAATAGCCGGATCATCAACACGGATACCACCTGCAATATTCAGAAAAACATCCTTGGCACCCAGCCTGAAGCCGCATCTTTTTTCAAGAACTGCCAGCAGCATGTTCAGGCGTCTTGTGTCAAAACCGGTGGAAGACCGCTGCGGGTTCCCATAAGCTGCAGAGCTCACCAGCGACTGAACTTCGATAAGCAAAGGCCTCAGTCCTTCAATAGTTGAAGACACAGCAATGCCGCTATGGTTTTCATCGCGCTGGGAGAGTAGAATCTCTGAAGGGTTTGATACTTCCCGCAAGCCTGAACTTTGCATTTCGAAAATACCCAGCTCGGAGGTGGAGCCGAAGCGGTTTTTCACCGAACGCAGAATGCGGTACATATTGTTCCGGTCGCCTTCAAACTGCAACACAGTATCCACCATGTGCTCCAGTATTTTCGGGCCGGCTATGTTGCCGTCTTTTGTAATATGGCCGATAAGAAAAACAGGAGTGGAGGTGAGTTTAGAATATTTCTGGAACTCCGAGGCACATTCCCTTATCTGAGAAATGCTTCCGGCCGAAGACTCGATCAATTCAGTCTGTAATGTCTGGACAGAGTCGATTATCACCATGCCGGGGTTTAGGTCCTCAATGTGCTGAAATATGTTTTGGGTGTTGGTTTCATTAAGTATGTAACAGTTTTTACTGTGCGCATTGATACGTTCGCTACGCATTTTAATCTGTTGTTCGCTTTCCTCACCAGTAATATAGAGGACCACAATGTCTTTTATGCTTAATGCCACCTGAAGCATTAATGTGGATTTTCCTATTCCGGGCTCTCCGCCGATCAAAATCAGCGATCCCGGAACGATCCCGCCGCCAAGCACCCTGTTTAATTCATTACTGCCGGAATCGAGGCGTTTATGCTCGTCGATATTGATATCACCGATAAGCCTCGGCTTGGTTTGATTTTTAGATAATAATCTTTTCTTTGAAGAGGAAGAAGAATCTTTTGTTATTATTTCTTCGACATAAGTGTTCCATTCATTACAAGAAGGACACCTGCCAATCCATTTAGTAGATTGCGCCCCACAATTCTGACAAAAAAAAACGGTTTGAACTTTAGGCATTAAAAAACTGAAGAATCCTTATTCTTTGACGAATTCCCGGGAATACAGTCCACCCTTGGCATTATTAACAATTCTCAGCGCATTGTCGCTATTAAGAACAATTTGCCATTGGGTGTTATAGGCAGGCAAATGCCCGTTTTTATAATCAGAAACGGTGAACTTGTCGTAAGAATCCATTTCATATCTGGCAGTATCTACTCTCAAAATACTATCTTCGTGTTGGCTCCACTCGTAACTCCTGTAATGTATTCTCAATATGCCGTTAGGTAGAAATTCCCAGTCTTCAACATAATTGGTGTCTCTGATATTTGCAACATTTATGTATTTCCATTTTCCTTCAAGCTTTGATTCCGTGGAGGTTTTAGAGCAGGAATTAAAAAACAGAATACTTGCTATTAACCCGGAAAAAATCAAAATTTTGTAAGAAGTTTTCATTTTGTTATTTTTTGGGTGCAAAGGTAAACATTTTTTTCAATTATGTGCCTGTTTTATTGGGATTTAATAATATTTTTTTTTCAATCAGTGATGTTGAATACCCTTTTACTAATTCTATGGTGACCACTTTGCCGCCATTTTTTATCACTTCATCGGCGCCAACTATTTGCTCAATAGCATAATCCTTTCCTTTTACCAATATGTCGGGCAAGATGAATCTGATTAACTCAGAGGGAGTTTCTTCATTGAAAACAACAACAGCCGAGACAAATGATAAGGATGCAAGCAATAATGAACGGGAATCAAGATCATTAATTGGCCGGTTTTCACCTTTTAAAGCCCTGACAGATGCGTCGCTGTTTAATCCGACAATGAGAACATCGCCTAAATCTGCTGCTTTTGAGAGATAATCTATATGACCCAGGTGTAAAATGTCGAAACAACCGTTTGTAAAAACCAGTTTTTGTTTTTTAAAACGGTATAAGTTCAGTTGTTTCTCAAACTCAGAAGCTGAATTAAAAACCTTGCTTTTAATTATTTCCAGGTTTGTCATTTTTATTATTTATTAACGGCAACAAAATCAGTGAGACGATACCAGCCAGAATGATCGTAATAGTTTGGGTGCCCCAGATCAGCCAGCCAAGCGATAACCCGACAGGATTTGGTGAAATAAAGTTGGGAACCCCGTAAAGTGTTAATGTCGCTGCAACAAAAGCCGGATAAGCCCCGATACCACCGGGAGAAATCATGATGGCAATAGTTCCCATGGTAAAAACAGTAAATACCGCGTTGACTGCCGGGCTGCTGGTAACGGGAAGGCAATAGAAGCAAACATAGGTCATGAAAAAATACACCACCCACATGGACAGGGTATAAAAAATAAAAAGTACCGGTTTTTCTACCTTTACAAGAGATTTTATGCCACCCCAGAACCCTTTGAGGATATTTATGATTTTATTATAAAATTTGAACCGGGTTAATCTTGAATGAAAAATGATAATAAAAAGTATGAATAAAATGCAAAGAGCAATTGCACTGTATAAGAAATATCCCTTTCCGATAAATTGAAATTTTTCGGACAGGGGCTGATAAACTTTCTCGTAGACATAACCTGATATGGCTTTATATTGAATTAATAAATTCAGAAAAAACAACACCACAAAAGTCATAAGATCAAGTCCGCGTTCAGCGATGACCGTCCCGAAAGATTTTTCAAAGGGGATTTTCTCATATTTGGTTAACATACTGCACCGCGTAATCTCGCCAAGGCGGGGAACAGCAAGATTAGCAAAATAACCAATCATTAAACTCAGAAACGTATTTTTAAACCTTGGTTTATAACCAACGGTATGGAGAAGCATTTCCCAGCGCAGTGTTCGTATGATGTGGCTTATCAGCCCCAAAAACATACACAACAACAACCACCAGTAGTTCGCTACAGAAAATGAATTGAGAATTTGTTTTTTATCTTCAGGTCCCAGTTTGATTACGGATAACCAAATAAAAAACACGCCTATCCCAACGAATATTATTAGTTTGAGGGCAGTAAAAAAATGCTTTTTCAAAACCGCTATTTAAGTTTGTTAGTACTGGAATCGGGGAAGATTATAACGGGAGAGAACTTTTTGGCTTCTTCAAAACTCATGCTGGCATATGCAACAATGATAATCAGATCGCCAATAGTGACTTTGTGGGCTGCAGCACCGTTGATGCCGATCGTGCCACTACCTCTTTCCCCTTTGATTACATAGGTGTCAAAACGCTCACCGTTATTAATATCAAAGATATAAACCCTTTCGTTTTCTATGATATTAGCCGCATCCATCAGGTCTTCATCAATCGAAATGCTTCCGATATAATTCAACTCTGAATGAGTCACCACAACACGGTGAATTTTTGATTTTATTACTTCAATCATCATGATGCTGCAAAATTACAAAAAAATTCTAACGTTATCAATTAATCGGACTTTATCCAGATATACCGCAATGAATGCCCTGATGTGGTCGCTTTCATTCCAGCTGTTGACAGGCTGTAGTGTCGCGGCTTCGGCAATCTCAAAATAATCGAGTTTAAATTCAGGAATAGCCGTTATTTTTGATTGTACATAAGATTTTACTTCCGGTACACTCATGTGCCTTGCCAAAGATGAACATTCGTTAAGGACAGCAGCTATTTTTGGAGCAACCGCGCGTTCATGCGCTGACAATAAAGCATTTCTTGAACTTAAGGCTAGTCCGTCAACATCCCTGATTATCCCGCAAGGGACAATATTTACGGGGATTTTTTCCATTTTGACCAGCGACCTGATAATTTGCAGCTGCTGGTAATCTTTTTCTCCGAAATAAGCATTATCAGGCTCAATAATTTCAAATAATCTATTCACTACAATCGCTACCCCGTTAAAATGCCCGGGACGAAACGCACCTTCCATCACCTTTTCTAATTCCCCGAAGTCGTATTTGATGCTTACAGGAGCCGGATACATTTCAGCTTTACCAGGGTTGAACAGCGCGTCACAGCCTGCTTCTTTCAACATCGTTATATCTTTTTCCGTCCGGACAGGGTAGCGGGTAAAATCGTCAGGATTATTAAATTGTATAGGATTGACAAAAATACTGCAGACACACAGATCATTTTCTTTTTTAGCTCTTTCAATAAGAGAAATGTGTCCCTGATGAAGTGCTCCCATGGTTGGAACAAAACCAACAGTCAGATTCTGCGTTTTCTGAGTATTCAAAAAAGCCTTTATTTCAGGGATGGTTGAATAGGTCTTCATAAAAAAATTTCGCAAAGATAATTATTCCTTTATTCAGGTGGCCCAAATTTCAATAACGAAGTAAATGGAACGTTATTTTGTGGACATACATTTTGAGGCAGTTGGTAAAAGACCCTGTCCGCCGGGTGCAGAATCAATTCCAGTTGCTTTTTCGTGGATTTATATCCCTGATTAAGAACTTTTTTAAATAAGCGCTAAACTAAAAAAGGCTATGTTTAGAACAATAAATTGGTAAATTATTCGTAATTTTGCATATTGGTTTCAGAAAATATTTAATTTATGTCGAAATATAAAGTGTTATTTGTAGCACAAGAGATTGTTCCGTACTTATCTGACAGCCCGATGGGTCAGATTTGCAGGGATCTCCCGCAGGGAATTCAGGAAAAAGGAAGAGAAATCAGAACATTTATGCCACGTTTTGGTTGTATCAATGAAAGGCGTAACCAGCTTCACGAAGTTATCCGTCTTTCTGGTATGAATCTTATCATTGACGATACCGACCACCCCCTGATCATCAAAGTTGCCTCAATTCAATCAGCCCGCTTACAGGTTTATTTTATTGACAATGAAGATTATTTTCAGCGCAAGGCGATTTTTACGGATAAAAACTGTGAATTTTTTGCCGACAACGATGAAAGGGCCATATTTTATGCCCGCGGAGTAATTGAAACAGTAAAAAAATTAGGATGGTCACCTGATATTATCCATGTTCATGGATGGTTTTCAAGCATGGTGCCATTTTTTATCAAAACAGCTTTTAAAAATAACCCATTGTTTTCGGATACAAAAATTGTCTGCTCACTTTACGATGATGATTTTAAAAGATGCTTTAATAAAGAATCTATCAAAAAATTAAAGCATGAAGGTGTCACGGATAAAGACATTAAACAGTACAAAAGCCTCGATTTTGTCGGTATGATGAAGGCTGCTATTGATTTCAGCGATGGTATCATCCAGGGTTCTGAAAAAATCAATCCGGAGATATTGGCTTATGCAAAAAAATCAAACAAACCGATGCTGACTTATCAGCCTAAGGATACATATATCAATGCTTACAGTCTGTTCTATGATGAACTGGTTGATGAACTTATCAATGAAGACGCTGTGAAATAATCTTAATACTACAATTTTTGAAAAATTTCCGAATCAACATCCGCTTAACCTTTTTCTTATTTTTATTCATAACTTTTTTTACTTCTTGTAATAAAAACGAAGAATTAGGTGTAAATATCCAGCCATCGGACGACAGGCTGGGAGTATCTTTCATACAGAGCATCCCGGTGGTTGCTTATACCGTATATGAAGATTCTATAAAAACTGATGAAACAACAAACAATCTTTTAGGCAGCTATTCAGATCCGGTTTTTGGCCAGACCAATGCCGGGATATACACCCAGTTTAAACTTACAACCACTGCAGTGAATTTTGGCACCAGCCCGGTCTGCGATTCTATTGTATTATCTATGGCGTATAAGGGCGTTTATGGTGATTCTTCTGCAACACTTAGGTTAAATGTGTATGAAATTTCTGATGACTTTTATTATGATAATAGTTATTATTCAAATGATAAACTCGGCACTTATAAAAACAATTTTGCCAACATTGATTTCGTTCCTAATTTTACCGACAGCATACAAGTGGGTACAACAAAATACCCTGCACATTTACGGATCAAATTAAAAAAAGCGCTTGGCCAAAAATTTATTAATGCATCCGGTACGTCCGACCTTGTTGATAATTCGAATTTCCTGAAATTTTTTAAAGGACTATACATTTCTACCAATACTGTTTCATCGGGTGGCGCCATTATTTACTTTAATTTGCTTTCATCATTAACGAAACTATCGCTTTATTATCACAATGATGGGGATACAGCTTCTACTGCTTATAATTTTATTATCAGTGACGACTGCGCACGATTCAATTCTTTTGATCATAAGAAATTTGCCGGTTCCGACCTGGTACTGAAACAGCAACTTGCCGGTGATACAGTGCTTGGCGATAGCATTTTGTTTATACAGGCTATGGCCGGAACTAAAATCAAACTTAAATTTCCCGATGTTATGAACTTGAATGCCTTGGGGAAAATTGCAATTAACAAAGCAGAACTGGTAATGAAAGTGGATGAAAACACGATCGGCGCATACACACCTCCCGATAAGCTGATATTGTCAAAGATCAATGCCAACGGAACTATAAGCTTTCTGGCTGATTATGCATACGGCGATGCATATTATGGCGGTTATTATTCATCAACGACAAAAGAGTACCGCTTCAATGTGTCAAAACATATCCAGGATGCATTGCTTAATGGTTCTTTTGAAGACCAGGGCTTGTACCTTCTGGTCTCAGGAGCTGCCGTCAAATCTAACAGAGCCGTTATAAAAGGCCATAAATCATCACAGGATAATTTACGATTGGAAATCATTTATACTAAAATTGATTGATATATGTGTGGAATAGTTGCTTATGTCGGTCCCAGACAAGCATACCCGATTTTAATAAAAGGTCTTTACCGCCTCGAATACAGAGGCTACGACAGTGCTGGTGTTGCGATACTGGATGATGATATAAAACTGTATAAAAATAAGGGAAAGGTTGCTGAACTTGAAAATCTGATCAAAGATAAAGACTTATCCGGTACCATAGGAATCGCCCATACACGTTGGGCAACACATGGCGAACCTAGTGACGCTAACGCCCATCCGCATTTTTCAAATTCAAAAAAACTGGCGCTGATTCATAACGGTATTATAGAAAATTATTCTACCCTCCGCGAAGAGCTGATCAGCCGTGGATACAAGTTTTACAGCAATACCGACACCGAGGTGCTGATTCACCTTATCGATGATATACGCACCAACGAAAATGTCGATCTTGTGGAAGCCGTGCAAATGGCTTTAAATCAGGTTATCGGAGCTTATGCGCTGGTAATAATCTCTCAGGAAGACCCTGATATGCTGATTGCAGCTAAAAAAGGCAGCCCGCTTGTAATAGGTATCGGAGTTAATGAAACCTTTGTTGCGTCTGATGCTACGCCGATTATTGAATACACAAAGAAAGTCGTGTATCTCAACGACGAAGAAATTGCCATCATCCGCCGCAATGAAGATCTTAAGATCAAAACAATAAAGAACATTGACAAAACACCATACATCCAAAAACTCGAAATGAACCTGACGGCCATTGAAAAAGGCGGTTTTGACCATTTTATGTTAAAGGAAATCTATGAACAACCGCGCTCGGTAAGAGATTGCATGAGGGGCCGGTTAAACATCGAAAACGGAATTGTTTCCCTGGGCGGCATACTGGATTATATTGAAAAAATGACCAGCGCCAACCGGATCATTATTGTAGCATGCGGAACATCATGGCATGCAGCCCTTGTCGGGGAATATTTATTTGAGGACCTTGCACGGATACCCGTTGAAGTTGAATATGCTTCCGAATTCAGGTACCGCAACCCCGTCATTTATGAAGATGACGTGGTTATTGCCATATCACAGTCGGGCGAAACGGCCGATACCCTGGCCGCCATTAAACTTGCAAAATCAAAAGGAGCCACAATCATCGGAATCTGCAATGTGGTAGGCTCTTCAATTCCCAGAATGACTCATGGGGGTACTTATACACACGCAGGGCCTGAAATCGGTGTGGCATCAACAAAAGCATTTACCGCACAGGTATCCATATTAACCTTGATGGCGCTGATGATCGCCGACAGGAAAGGCAGCATTTCAAAATCCCGTTTTCATCAGCTCATCCATGAACTTGAGCTTATTCCTGAAAAAATCGAAAAGACGCTTAAAGTCAATGATAAGATCATAGAAATAGCAACGATATTTAAAGATGTAAGGAATTTTCTGTACCTCGGAAGAGGATATAATTTCCCTGTGGCCCTTGAAGGTGCATTGAAATTAAAGGAAATTTCATATATCCATGCCGAAGGTTACCCCGCCGCTGAGATGAAACACGGGCCGATCGCCCTCATCGATGCCGAAATGCCTGTTGTTGTGATCGCAACCAATCAAAGTGTTTACGAAAAAGTTGTATCAAACATTGAGGAAGTTAAAGCACGCAAGGGAAAAATCATCGCCATCGTGTCGGAAGGGGATGTAACCGTAACCAAAATTGCTGATTATGTGATTGAAATACCTGATTGTGATGAAATACTGTCACCTTTGCTGGCTACGGTACCGTTACAGTTGCTTTCATACCATATTGCCGTGATGCGCGGATGTAATATTGACCAGCCAAGAAACCTGGCAAAATCTGTAACAGTTGAATAAACGGGCCCCTGAATGAAAATTATTGAGATCATTAATTATTTTGAACAGATAATCCCGCTTGACTTTCAGGAAACTTATGATAATTGTGGTTTACAGGTTGGAAATGCCGGCCAAGAGCTCACGAAAGCCCTCATAACCCTTGACATCACCGAAAGCGTCTTAGAAGAGGCTTTAGAAAAAAACTGCAACCTTATCATTTCACACCACCCGCTTATTTTTCAGGCGGTAAAGAAAATTACCGGATCAAATCCCACAGAACGGATTTTAGAAAAAGCCCTCAAATCGGACATTTGCATCTATTGCGCCCATACCAGCCTGGATAATAATTTCAATGGACTGAACACTTTTATTGCCGGAAAACTCGGCCTGCAACAAGTTAAAATACTGGAACCTGCAAAAAACGTCCTGAAAAAACTGGTGGTTTTCTGCCCGGTGGAACATGCTGAAAAAGTGAGAAATGCGCTGTTTGCTGCCGGTGCCGGCAATATCGGCAATTATGATTCCTGTAGTTTTAACACCAGCGGCGCAGGAAGTTTCAGGGCCAATGAACATGCAAAACCTTTTGTCGGCGAACTTAACGAATTGCATTTTGAGCCGGAAGTGCGGATCGAGACGGTTTTCCCGGAAAATATCCGGCTTCAGGTAATCCAGGCTATGCTGCAATCTCATCCATACGAAGAAGTGGCTTATGATATTTATCCTATGGATAATGACTATGCGAATGTTGGTTCCGGCATTATCGGCGACCTTGAGCATGAAGTTGCTGTTATGGACTTTATTGGTTCTTTAAAACAGGTTTTTAAAACAGGATGCATCCGTTACAACAAAAGTATCAGGCAAACAGTACGTAAAGTAGCATTTTGCGGAGGGTCAGGAAGCTTTCTGGTCAAAGCTGCAATGAAGGCTGATGCGGACATATTAATCACATCCGATATAAAATACCATGAGTTTTTTAATGAAAACATAATCCTTGCTGATATCGGGCATTTTGAATCGGAAAATTTTTCAACTGAATTAATTGCCTCTATCATAACAAAAAAATTTCCTACTTTTGCATTTTTATTTTCACAAAAGAATACGAACCCTGTACATTACTTTTAATATTTAATTAATAAATTATGGCAAAGTCAATTACAAAAGGTAAAGCTGTTAAGGCAACACCTACAAAAACAGCTTCGAAATCTGCTGCCGCAAAACCTGCGAAAAAAGTTGTTGTGAAAAAGGAAGCGGTGAAAGCAAAGGCAAAACCTGAACCTAAACAGCAAATTAAAGCTAAAACTTTGCCCAAAACCCAGATTGCAAAAAAACCTGAGGTTAAGAAACCAACGCCGTCAAAACCGTTGCCGAAAGATCAGGTAAAATCCAAACCTGTTCCTCCAACGGTTAAAGCAAAACCCGAACCGCAGAAAGAAACCAAAGCAAAGCCGGTTGTTCCAAAAGAGGTTCCTGCAAAAGAACTTCCCAAAGAAAAAGCAAAAAAGGAAACACAGGCTGAACCAACTGAAAAAAAAGAGGTGATTTTTGAATCTGAAGAAAAGGGTGATCTTACCATAGAAAGGAAACTGGTTGCGTTGTATAATCTTCAATTGGTTGATACAGAGATTAACAAAATCAGGATCATCCGCGGTGAGTTACCACTGGAAGTGCAGGACCTGGAAGACGAAATTGAAGGCCTGGTTACCCGTCTTGATAATTTCAATGTTGAAATAAAGGAATTTGAAACCGATATAAAGGATAAAAAGACCGCCATAAAGGATCATCAGGCTCAGATTAAAAAGTATGAAGCTCAGCAGATGAATGTCCGGAACAACCGTGAATACGACTCACTGACCAAGGAAATCGAATTCCAGACCTTAGAAATTCAGTTATGCGAAAAGAAAATCAAAGAAATTACGTATAGCCTTGAACTGAAAAATAAAGTTATCGACGATACCAAACAAATTCTTAAAGAACGTAAAGACGATCTGAAACAGAAAAAAGTCGAACTCGACGAAATTGTATCCGAGACAGAAAAAGAAGAGAAGAAACTGTCTAACAAACTACAGGAAAACCAAAAAAATATTGAAGAGCGCCTGTTCAACGCATATCAGCGTATTAAGAAAAATGCCCGCAATGGCCTCGCTGTTGTTGTGGTAGAACGTGATGCTTGCGGCGGTTGCTTTAACAAAATTCCACCTCAGCGCCAACTTGATATTAAAGTGCACAAAAAGATCATCGTGTGTGAATATTGCGGCCGGATCCTGATAGATAAAACTATCGAAGATAAAGTCAAAGGCAGCTAAGAAAAAATTAATGCAAGATGAAGAGGCCGGATTTATAAAGATCCGGTCTTTTTTTTTGCACCCGCTATTTAGAAATCAGCGCAGGATTTGTCCCTGGTTATAAGGAAGCGCCTTAAACCGTCAGCCGGATATTTAATTCCTTTAATTGTTCCTGCGATATTTCGGATGGGGAACCGCTCATCGTATCGCGGCCGGTATTGTTTTTCGGGAATGCGATGAAATCCCTGATAGAATCGGAACCTCCAAAAACAGCGCAGAACCGGTCAAAGCCAAATGCAATACCTCCGTGAGGCGGAGCGCCATATTCAAATGCATTCATCAAAAATCCAAATTGCGATTGTGCTAACTCATCGGTAAAACCGAGTGTTTGAAACATTTTTTTCTGCAGGTCCTTGTTATGTATCCTTATTGAACCGCCACCAATCTCCACACCGTTAATTACCAGGTCGTACGCGTTTGCCCTGACAGCGCCGGGGTTTGTGTCGAGCAAGGAAATATCTTCGGGCTTCGGTGAAGTGAACGGATGGTGTTTGGCATAAAACCTTTTTGTTTCTTCGTCCCATTCAAGTAAGGGAAAATCAACAACCCAAAGGGGTGCAAAGTTGTTGTAGTCGCGGAAGCCAAGGCGCGTGCCCATTTCCAGGCGAAGTTCACACAACGCTTTTTGTGTCTTTTCTTCTTTTCCTGCCAGCACAAGAATCAGATCTCCCGGTTTTGCATTGAAGGCGGCAGCCCATTTTTTTAATTCTTCTTCATTATAAAATTTATCTACCGAAGATTTCAAGGTGCCGTCGTTGTTACATTTTAAATATACCAGCCCGGTTGCCCCGATCTGTGGACGCTTAACAAATTCGGTCAGTTCATCCAGTTGCTTACGCGTATATTCTCCGCAGCCTTCTGCGCATATTCCAACGACGATTTCGGCAGCATCAAATACGTTGAAATTTTTACCTTTCACGATTTCGTTCAGTTCCACAAACTTCATCTCAAAACGGATATCAGGTTTGTCCGAGCCATAATATTTCATGGCATCAGCGTAGCTTATACGCGGAAAATCTTTCACATCAAGACCTTTGATGTTTTTAAAAAGATGTTTGGCCAGTCCTTCAAAAGTATTTAAGATGTCTTCCTGGGTGATAAACGACATTTCGCAATCAATCTGAGTAAATTCAAGCTGGCGGTCGGCCCGGAGGTCTTCATCACGAAAACAACGTACAATCTGGTAATAGCGGTCGTAACCGGCAATCATCAAAAGCTGTTTGTAGGTTTGCGGCGATTGCGGAAGGGCATAAAATTCTCCCGGGTTCATGCGTGAAGGAACCACGAAATCCCGCGCGCCTTCAGGCGTAGAGCCTATAAGATAAGGCGTTTCAACTTCAATAAATTGCTGCGCATTCAGATATTCTCTTGTTTTTGCAGACATGAGATGACGCAGCTCAAGGTTTTTTTTCACACTGTTTCTTCGCAGGTCGAGGTAACGGAATTTCATGCGTTGCTCGTCACCGCCATCTGTATTATCTTCAATGGTGAACGGAGGGATTTTTGAGGTGTTGAGGATATTGAATTCTTCAACCATTATTTCTATGTCGCCGGTGGGCATCTTGGGGTTTTTATTGCTTCGTTCGGCAACGGTACCGCTGACGGAAATGACAAATTCACGGCCGAGCTGACGGGCTTGTTCGCACAACGGAGCGTTTACGTCCATATTAAAAACGAGCTGAGTGATGCCATAGCGATCGCGTAAATCGGTAAAAGTAAGGCCGCCCAGGTCTCTGGAACGCTGCACCCAACCGCATAAGGTGACTTTTTTGTCTTTGTCTTCGATGTTTAATTCCCCGCAGGTATGAGTTCGTAACATAAGAATAGAATTTGAAGCGAAATTAATTAAATAAAGTTAAAACTTTTGAAGTGCATTTCATTATTTTTGTAAATTGTTCCCCTTGATGTAAGGTATGAATCAGTTGTTTTTTGCTGATTTTTGTAAGAGGGATATCGTATTTCAAGAGGTTGTTTTTACAAAAAACTACTATTGTCCGGTAAAATATTTTATGAAGAAAGGATGTAAAAAATATTTTGTCCTCAGCCTCTTATCCTAAGGGAAGTATTGATTTTCATCAATTTACATCCTTTAGGACCGAGGCAAAATAAATTGATGAAAAGCATCCGCCGCGGCGGATAGTGGTACTTTTCATACATTTGAAAAATTTTAACCGGACAGTAATGAAAAAAAATTGTATTCAATCGTTCAACAGTTTAATTGAAAAATATGGAACCAGTATATTATTCCGACGAAACTTTTATGAAAGAAGCCCTGAAAGAGGCTCAGAAAGCTTTTGATGAGGACGAAGTTCCCATAGGGGCGGTTATCGTGTGTCAGAATAAGGTCATTGCCCGGGCCCACAATCTTACTGAGCGTTTGAATGATGTTACCGCTCATGCCGAGATGCAGGCGATCACGTCGGCTGCCAATTTTCTGGGAAGCAAATACCTCACCGATTGCACGCTTTATGTAACAATCGAACCATGCGTAATGTGTGCAGGGGCGCTGTTCTGGTCGCAGATCAGCCGGGTTGTTTATGCGGCAAAAGATCCCAAGCGCGGGTTTACATTACTGGGGAAAGATGTCCTTCACCCGAAAACAAAAACCGAATGCGGCCTGATGAAAGAAAAAGCTGCTGAGTTGATGGAGGAATTTTTCAGGAAAAAAAGGTGATCAGAAACCTATTTTTTACCAAAATTACATTCTTTTGAATGAATTAATTTGCAGCTTGTATTTAGCTCCGGAGTGGAACGGCCTATTCATATTGTTTATCAATTAACGATCCGCCGCGGCGGATCGATTTAAGAAGTGATAGCTCCGGAGAAGCGCAATATTGGTAAAACAAACACATAGTAATAACATCCCGTTCCTTCGGGACGGAACTAACAACCTAAAATTTCTTTGATTGCATCAACCACATCGCGGGTATCCTGTTCGGTAAGCTTCGGAGAAATCGGAATGCTGACGGTTTCATGCCCATATTTCACGGCTTCAGGAAAATCAGCTTCCTTAAAATTATAAGTTCTCTGATAATAAGGATGTGACGGAATAGCATGATAATGCACCCCGCAGCCGATATTCAGCCGGTGCATACTGTTGAGAAACTCATCACGCGAAATCCCGCAAACTGCCTTATTTATTCTTATGGTGTAAAGGTGGTACGCATTTTTACAATCCGCATCATCTTCATAAGGCAACGCTATGGGCAGCCCTTTAAGTTCGGAATTATAAAAATTCCATATTTTTCGGCGTCTTTCCCAATAATCTTCGATCCTTTTTAATTGATGAATACCAAAAGCGGCCTGCAGGTCCGTCATGTTGTATTTGAACCCGGCCTCCTGAACGAAATAATGTTTATAACCTTCGTCTGAAAAGCGGCTCCATGCATCAGCGCTTAGCCCGTGCAATGCCAGGTTTTTTATTTTTGAGATCAGCTTTTCGTTGTTGCTGATGACCATACCGCCTTCGCCGGTGGTGATGTTTTTGGTTGAGTAAAAACTAAAACACCCGATATCGCCCATGGTGCCGCAGGGTGTAGATTTATATTCCGATTCTATGGCATGCGCACAGTCTTCAATGATGAACAGCCGGTGTTTTTTTGCGATCGCGTTAATGGCATCCATCTCGCACGGACGGCCCGCAAAATGAACCACGATGATGGCTTTTGTCCTGGGCGTGATTTTTTTCTCAATGGCTGCCGGGTCAATATTTAGTGTAAACGGGTTTATGTCCGCCAGGACCGGCGTGGCGCCCGCATGTATGATGGCATTTACCGTGGCGCAGAAGGTCATGGCGGTGGTGATGACCTCGTCGCCGGGCTTGATGTCCAGCGCAAGACATGATAAGTGCAGGGCGGCAGAACAGGAGTTTACCGCGGCGGCAAACTTCACCTTTTTATAGGCTGCAAAATCCCGTTCAAACAAGGCCACCTTTTTGCCCGTCCCGAGCCAGCAGGAGCGGACCGAATCCAGAAATTCATCCACCTCATCCTGTTCGATCAGGGGTTGCCCGAATACAAGCAGCTCATTCCTCATGGTTATGTGTTTTCACCAAACAAAGTTAACGTATTTTTCTACTAAAAATCCTTGTAGTAACTTTTGTGAAAATAACTTTTGTGAAAAATTAATTTGATGATTAACGTCTTGCAGCTTGCTGGGATAAAATAACCTTAAACTGTTATTATTTCTTTGTTTTAATACTTGTTTCAATAATCTGGTTTGTAAAAAACATGAGTATCGGTATAAGAATTTTCTGATGAAGGATAAATACCTTTCAGTACCATTTTCCAATTGGCAAGTTTAGTAGAAAGGTCATTTGCATAATGGTTGAAAACATATACCCGCTCTATGTTCGTGTCAATCTTATGAGGGTATTCAATGATTTTAAAATATTTCTTGCCAAAAGTTAATTTGTCCTCATCTACCCACGTTTTCTTCCCTGAGTAATTTGTTTCGTTTCCCTCCCAATTTAAAGTATAAATAGTGGCGCCATTTTCAAAAATATAGAGCATGATACAATCGTAACCATTGATCTGTGAATGCCAACGGCCAATAAACTCAGGCATGTCAAAAACATCTTCCTTTTTACAACTTAAAAGTGCAAAAAGAATAATGAAAAAAATGATAATTTTCCTTTTCATATCATCAATTAGATAAGTACCACGATTCATTTTCAACGGTCTTAAAACCAACTATCCCTTGTGTGAGGGAGTAACAAACAATTGGCAAGGCCGGACCATTACAGTTATTGGCTGTAAATTCATAAACAGAATAAAATTCTTTCCCGGCAATCGTTAATGTGTCATAAGGTGTTAAAATATAACTTGGTGAACAATAGATATTATTTGCGTTAAATTTTAATGATTCAGAGTAATTAAAAACCAAGTTATCCGAACATTTGATAATTATGCTAAAATGATTTAAAGCATATCTATCCTTTTCCAAACGTATATAAATCCTGCTATTATTGCTTGCGGCAAAAATTGTCCATTCAATCTCAATATAATAAATGTAATCACAGCAATCGGTATTATAATCACAACCACTATAGCGTTGGTCTAAATCTGAGTGACGTCCGGCACCATAAAATATAACTGAGTCTCCGGCTTGATTTTTAAATTTTAACGTTTCCGTACCTGTATATGGAACAATCTGTAAGTCTTCAGTAGTTAATTTAAAATCTCCTTCATCAGTTGTGTCACAGTTGTTGCAACCCATTTGCGATATTACCGACACCAAAACTAAGTATTTCCAGATTATTGTCTTATTCATATTTTTTTCATTACGATTGTTGCTTAGATAAATTGATTAATCCCAAGCCAGCAGGAGCGGACCGAATCCAGAAATTCATCCACCTCTTCCTCTTCGATCAGGGGTTGCCCGAATACAAGTAGCTCATTCCTCATTTTGTGTTTTTTCACCAAACAAAGTTAATTTATTTTCAACTATAAATTATTTTAGACAAAATTGAAGTTAAAGCACAAAAGTTAGTGTGATTCCTCAAATAATTTATTAATTTGGGTCTGTTTGATTTTCAACGGCTTCACCCTTTAGGGCGGGGTAAAAAAGTCGTTGAAAATCAAATGAGAATACTTTATGGGCAAACTTTAATTATCCAAAACCATCATATACTCCTTATTGTTATAATTGGTTTTTAATTTCATTTGCTCTTTGTCAAGTTTGATGATTTCCCATATGGGTATTTTGTTTTTTCCAAATGGGCCAATACCAATTGAAACGCTTCCAGCCGAATTTACATTAATAAATTTTCTATCACTACTCAACTCCCAAGTCCAATATAAATCTGCTCCAACACCAAATTCTGTCGGAAGAATTGCACAGACATCAATTTTTGAGATATCGTCATAAAAAAAATCAAATCTGAGGCCGAAACTATCACCATATTGGCTTAAAGAATCTGCACCATTTACAGTATATTCTTTAAGAGAATGAAATCCATAAATTCTTTTTTTTACTGAAAGATTACTTACCAAAGGCCCTTCTTCATATTTTACACAAGCTGCCGTGATTGAGGCAATAACAATTAAAATCAAAATTACTTTTTTCATAAATTTAGTTTCACTAGTAATCTGCCATGTAGTATGTCCTGGTTCCATCATAGCAATCTACAGAACCGTACAAGCCATCTAATACCATTTTCCAGTTGGCTATTTTAGAAGTGCCATCGCTATAATTGTATATATGTTTTCGTTCAACATTGGTATCAATGGGATGAGGATATTCAATAATTGTAAAATACTTTACACCGCCAATGATTAACTTTTCATCATTTGCTCTGGCTATACCGCTACTACTATAATCACGGCTATTACTATAATCCAACATATAAAAATACGCTTTGCTTTTTTTACTTATATCGAGATAAATAAAGCCATATTCACAATATGAGCCGCCAGACCAATAACCAATAAATTCAGGCCTTTCTTTTTCGACTTGTTTTTCGCAAGATGATAGCCCAATTAGAAGCAAACTAAAGATTATCAAACAGTTTTTCATTACCAATGTTTATTAGATAAATAGCCTAGTTTTTTTCAAGCTCAATAATGTATTCTTTGTTGTTATAATTGGTTTTGAGCTGAAGATAATTTGATTTTAATTTAAGTATTTCCCACTCAATATTATTTTTCCCGACTCCAAAAGGGCCGGTACCTATTGAAAACCCTGCTGAAATTAATTGTGACAATATTTTGTTATTGTTATTCAATTCCCAATTCCATGTTACCATGGTTCCAAGCCCGTCATTTCTGGGGCCACTAATTGAACATGTATTTTCACCAGATACGTCATCGTAATCAAAGCGAAAAAGTGTCCCCAGGCTGTCTTTAAATGAATTCAAAGATGCTGTTCCGTCAACGGTGTAATTGGTAAGTGTATGATCGCCATAAATTTTATTCAGCGTGTATTTCTCACATCCATAGAGAAAGACAAAGGGTAAGATTAAAAATAAAACCTTTTTTTTCATTAATGGGTTTTCAGATAAGGTTATTAGATTTGTTTAAGCTCAATTAGGTATACCTTTTCATTATATGTTGTTTTCATTTTCATTTCATTCTTTGTCAAATCAAGTATTTCCCACTCAGGCGTGATATTATTACCAAAAGGGCCCGTGCCAGTATATTCATGTATGGCAACTGAAGTTAATATCTTAATAACTTCATTATTATTTATTAGAGTCCATCGACAAACTATACTGCTATATTGCCCATCATTTCTATTTCCTTCAATAAGCAAAACAAGAGTACTGTTTTCCTCATGGTAATAGAACTGAAATCTTAAACTCAAACTATCTTTATATAATGCTAATGAATCCATACCATCAACAGTATATGTCGTAAGTTCGTAACTACCATATATTTTTCTTAGTATTTGTTCACTTTTATCGCAGCCACTTAAAACTCCTGAAATAACAATTAAAATCAAAATTATTTTTCTCATAAGTTTAGTTTCTCTAATAGTCTGCCTTGTAATATTCCCATTCCCCGCATATATGCAAGGCATTCGGTTTCAGTCCATACAATACCATTTTCCAATTACCGATTTTGTAAGAATTATCAAAGTGGTTAGAAATGTATACACGCTCTATAGTTGTATCAATCATGTGAGGGTATTCAATGATGTTAAACCGGTCTTTTCCGGCTATATAAATATGCTTGTCGTTAACCCGGATCGTTCCGGAATAAACTTTACTCTCTTCATAATCATAACGAATAACATATGCGCCTGAGCCGTCTGATTTAATATGAATGGAAGCGCAGCCGCTATCCCCGAACTTTGAATGCCAGAAGCCAATAAATTCAGGCCGTTGATCATCACTCACTTTTTGACAAGCCGAGAATACGAATAGAAAAATGAAAAAAATCAATAAAGGTGTTCTTTTCAACATACCGGATTTTTCTTTCATGCTGTTTATTTTATTTATGCAAGGATTTCTACCTGTTTTTCGCCGGCTAGTGCTTAATACGGAAATCTGTACTAAGATACAACTGTTAAATTAAATCAGTTTACTGATTTTTATACTCTATTATAGAAATCCTGTATCCAGCAGGCTTGAAAGTATCTTCACCCATAATCTGCTCTCCGTTATTGTCATAAAAATATACCATAATTGATGAAGTTTCTTTAATAATTTGCACAGCCTTATAAATTATTCTAATTTTCACGGTAATTATTTTTGAAGAGAAAGAGTTAAATCTTGATTGATCAATAATAACAGTTTCAGCACTATATTCTGAAGGGTTTAAAGCCTCACATACAATTTTTACATCTTTAATGAACCCAGGTTTAAAAGATTTATTCTTGAAGGAACCGTCAAAACTTACAAGTGCATACATTCCCCCTGTTGTTGATGGCTCCATTTCACATACCAAATTATTAAAACCTAAACAGACAATGTTTGGTTTCAATATATAAATGTATGTTGTAAGCAAAACACCAATAATGGCTATTAATATGGATATTACAAGGTAACTTTTTTTACTTGTTTCTTTGGTTTCTCTCTTTATTGAATTTGCCATGATTTAATATATTTGTTAAACTCAAATTTGTTGTAACAATTTGTTGCTAAAGATTGCGTTACCTTACTAATGGCTGCTAGTACTGTTATTTTTAATTTATCATTATCGATGTAGCACCTAGTTTTTTTAATAATAAAACATACTTACTTCCAATAATTTTCCTGTTCAAATCATAGATGTTAAAAATCATATTATATATTTGCTCCTTCTTCTACTTACAAGACATGCATAAGCGGTTTCTTTATGGCCATGTAAGGAAATAACATGTAGCATATGTTTGTGGTAGGCAATGTAGTACAAAACGTGCTGGCTACACTGATGTTTTTTTGGAACAATAATGTTAATTTTCAAAACACAACAGTCCATAAACTATGCATTATAAGGTAGCGCTTACCATTTTCTTGTGTTCGCTAAATCTTCTCTTTTTATTTCTACCTTTTTTACTAAATCTTCAATAGAATCTTTAAGGATTTTATGATGATCTTTCGGGTCGTATAACAGCGCTTTTAAACTCATTGTATCACCGATAATTTCTCTAACTTTTTCATGTACGGCATCCTTTGACATTATTATATAATGCTTTTTATGCTGTGAATACCTAAAAGAGTAATCCTCTAATATTAACCTAATGTCTGGGTCATTAATACCACAACCAATAAAAATAAAAGTATGAGTAATAGAAAGCGCATCAATAAGATGATAGAAATCACGATATTTTGTTCTTGCTTCTGAATAATCTTTTCGTGTAAAAATTAGGTTGTCTGGAGACTCAACAGAGCCATGTATCTTTATAATTAAAGGTTCGGGTCTTCTAATACAATCTGCAATGTCTGTTTCATTGAATTTTTTAACTATTATATTTCCATTTGATACCGTATTGGCATAGGTGTCATAAATTTTATCAAAATTAGGTGTAATTACTATTCTCGAATCTAAATTAAATATATGCCTATGAATATCTGCTGGTTGATATGCAGGGGTTAAATATTCAGTTCGAACTAAAGTATTATAATCATCTCTGCCCAATTCTTTTTTTATTAATTCACATGCGGTTAAAAAGTCCCCTGAACGAATTTGTTTTTTAATTTCAGTTTTCCCATTGATGTTTTCAGATGCATAATTTAGAAACTCTTTCCAGTCTTTTGGTCTTTCACCTAAATTATTGGTAGAATTCTTTGAAACTCCCGAACCAAGTACAAGAACACATTTTCTTCTTGCAATGTCTTCTATTAAACTATTTGGCCAAATTATCATGACAAAGCATTTAAATTGTTTACTAAATTTGACGTGATATTCTCAAGAGTATGTTCAAATTCCTTGACTTTATTGAAGTGAGCTCCAACTACACCATGTTCGGCCTTTAATGCAAATATAGGAACACTGCTGTTTTGAGATAGTGGAACTAAGCTATGTAAATTTGTGATTTCTCCGATTTTTGGATTTGCCAGCTCAGTCTTGTTAAATTCCATTAAATATTTCTTTATCGTACCTGGTATCTTTTTTATAATGCGTTCATAGGCCTTTACTGGTTGCTGTTTACCTCCAACCGTTTTTGCAGTATATTGTTGCGTTATGTATCCTGCAAATTGAATGTGCCAATTTACCTCTTCGTTATCAATTGTAAATGGTTCCCCTTCCTTGTCATTAAAATCAGCTAATCCACGAGTCAATTGTTTTCCCCATTCTTTTAAGGATTTAGCAATATTTTCCAATGCTTGAATACTGAAAATATCGGAAGACATTGGAACAAGGAAGAAATCAGAAGCTGCAAGAACTGACCTATTTAGGGCACCAAGAGAAGGGCCAACGTCAAAGAAAACGTAATCATAATCATCTAATTTAGAAAGCAAGTCTCTAAACATTAATGTGGTTTGCAATCCTCTGAAATCGCCAGCCTTACCATCCAACCAATCCTTACTTAAAAAATCCTCACTTAGTGAAAGGTCAGGATCACCTACAATAACATCTACTTCAAAATATGGGCTTTTTAGAATTGGCAACTCTCCTTTTTGAAATCCTTTCCCACGTTGTAATGGTTTAACAATTTCATAAATTGTTTTTTTTGTTTTAGTATATATTTCCTCGATTTGAGGATATGGGAACATATATGCCGTAGCATTGCATTGTGGATCAGTATCCACAATTATTACTTTTTTCCCTTTTATCTTTTGCAAATAGGATGCAACGTTACAAAGTAGAGTTGTCTTACCAACACCTCCTTTATTATTAAATATTACTATTGATTTCATATATTATTTATTAAAGCTACCCTTCAATTGTTTTGTTTTACAAATAGCTACATTACTGTTATTTTTAATACAGATTTATTGTTGCTTTAATCCGTTTTTAACTTTAAAACATACCTTATTATAATAATTTAACTTTTGCTATTCTAAATAATCTCATTTTATCCAGTTGTTATTGATTTGTAAAAGCGTGGTTGGGTATAGCAGGTGAAGTTTTAATTTGCAAATCGACTTAATGTAGATAAAATGGATGTCAAATGTAAGTGTATTAATTTTATTTTTCCAAATGTCTTATTTAATGTCAATGTTTAAAATCAGAACCAACATTTTTATTAATCATAATAAATTAGTTATTTAAAAATCAGGTTATTTCCAGCTAGAGCTCAAATTAGATCATTTTATTAAACGACAGCAAAGGAATTCATTTCTACCCGATATGAAGGGTAATTTTTCAAACGGTTCAGGCGCATGTATAATGTTGGAAATAACATGTAAAATTGTAACCAGTTACGAAAATAATTTATTGCACGTTGTTGTTAATACACCCAATAACCCGTATTACAAAAGCATCTCATTAAGCGCAGTTACTATTTGGTATTATCATCTATATTATCCACAGGCGGATTTGAAGTATCCAGTTGGTCTGTGGGTTGGTAACCCTCATTAATTGGTTTATCACTATATAACTTATCACTTGCCTGTCCTCTATTTATTTCCTGTTTATTAGGTTCAGGTTTTTGCTGTTTTTGTTCCGTTTTGTTATTTTTTTCTTCTGTCATAATTGTAAAATTTAATTTTTATAAAATTCAATTGATTTGATATCGTCTCCTAAAATTAATATGCCTTTTGTGCGGTTCTTTTTTCTAATAAAATCTCCTTTAACATTTAACAACCACAATTCTTCTAAGTATATCTGTTCCTTATTTGGAAATGCAGAGGAAAATGAATTATCACTATATACGCCGCCAATTTTTTCTCCATTTTTTAAATTCACAACGACCCAACAACTCTTTTTTTGTTCAAAAAAATAATCCCAAGGATTTTTAATGGGGCTTAAAATATATTTTCTGAATTTCTTTGATTTGGCAACTTTAACGTATAGTATTGTCCATATAATTGGAGCAACGAAAATTATAAATAAGACAATTATTAAATACCAAGTAAAATAGTTTTTATAAAAGCTATTTCTATTAATTATTATTATAAGCCAAGAAAATGCTGCAAAGTTTATGGAACTAAATCCAATTGCTTCGCTAAACGATTCTGAAAAATTGATTCTTTCAGAAGCTATCAATAAATGATAAACTTTCATAGAAATAAAACCGGGCACAAAAAATATTATGAACAAAATGATTTTATTTATTTCAAAAATGTCATCCATGGTGTTACTTTTATTGTTCCTAAAAATCGTGTTGTTTTACTTAATAACAAGTGCTATTACTGTTGTTTTTATATTGCTTTATAAGACAAACCGTTTTTTTTATTATATAAGTACTTTCAACAATATAAAATTTGTCCAGTTTAAATACTCTTATATTATCCTTTAGTTATTGATAAGTAAAGTCGTTGTTTTGTTTAGCAGGGTAAAGGCTCAATTCGTAAATCGACTCAATGTAGATAAAAAGAATATCAAATGTAAGTGTATTAATTTTATTTTTCCAAATTATTGTTAATTATTTTTTTTTTTGTTTTCATATGCCGTATTAAAATATTAATATAATTAAATGATGTTAACGCCTGATTTAAAACCATTTATAACGTTTTTCCCGGACATTCCCCTGAAAAATATCCGCCGCGGCAAATTGATTAAAGAAGTTCAAAAAAAATCTGAAATCATCAATCGTTAATCCCTGCCTGAACTGCCGAACGGCAGGCAGGGATGTTCGATATTAAAATAAAATTTAAGCGCGCGGGCCAGAAGCTGCAGGTTTGCATGGCAAGTGGCTGTGCGACTGCTCCGAAGGAGCGCCTTTGGCGCGGGCAGACTTGTGTTGTTGGCAGTTCGTGCTGCCACTAAAAAAGTCGGGAGGCAAGCAAAAAAGTATGATGAAAATATTATTCGTTTATTGAAAAAATTTTAGTCGCGGCGGATTACAAATAAATCTTTCTACAAATAATTAAAAGATTCCTCGCTGTCCTGCCTGAATGACCTGTCGGTCAGACAGTCAGGCAGGGCTCGGAATGACAGGCCGTTTGTGGTGTTTTAAAGGAGGAGGGGGATGGGCAAAGCGCCGGCGAAGCCGGCGCTTTGCCCATCCCCCTCCTAATAAACATAGGTTAATTGTCATTCCGAAAGAAGCGAAGCGAAATGAGGAATCTTTATTTTTTCTGACACCTAAAACAATGATCCCCTCCTCACCACATCTTCACAAACTTCTTCCTCAACGAATTTTCGTGGAACAAAATCCTGTACGAATAAACACCCGCTCCCAGAGCCGACAGGTCAGGCGGGCAGGGATCAACGTTTTTTGATTTATGAAAAACCAAATCCGCCGCGGCGGACAAATCACAAATAAATTATAATATCAAAAAAATAAAATTTTTAAACATCAACTTTGGTCATGGAATTTTGATCTGCCGAGGCGATTTGTTATTTGTTTAAGAAAGGTTAGAAAAAATTTAGGCGCGCGGGCAATTCCTGGCGTGCGGGCCAGTGTTGGGGTGAATCATAAAACATTAGAAAATCTGCAAAGTCGCCAACGGCGTTTCCCGACCCGCTTAGCGGCGTCGGGACCACTTTGCTTAGAATTTTCAATGTTTTATGAGAGCGGGCTGAAGCATACGCCAGGAGGTCCTTTTTTGCATACTTTTTTGGACAAGCAAAAAAGTATGATGAAAATATTATTCGTTTAATAGAAAATATATCCGCTGCTGCGGATCGATTTAAGAAGAAGCGGTAGCCCTTACTACATCTTCACAAACTTCTTCCTCAACGAATTTTCGTGGAATAAAATCCTGTATGAATAAACTCCCGCGCCCAGCGCCGACAGGTCGTACGTATGGGCATTATAGCCTTCCTGCTTTTCACCGTCGTATAAATCCATCACCTTTTCGCCGATCTCATTGAATAATTCGATCTTCACATTCCCGCTGAAAGGCAAAACATAGGCTATAACAAGGTTGCTGATTACAGGATTAGGATAGGGCTCCGATAAGGTGAAGCCGGTGTTCAGCACTTCGCAGTTGCGGTTGTTGGTAACATCATCTTCTTGCAGCTCCGGAAGGAGCGAGGCGGTAACACAGACATAATTAACGCCCTGCCCGCCGGGGACTTCGGGCTGTGCACTGAAAATGTACGGGACAAATTCGCCCTGCATCAAAGCGCCGTACCATTGCTCGTGGATGACATTTCCGCCTTCGAGCTGCAAGGCTACATCAATATGTTCGATCTTGCGGCTGCCATTGTTCATCAGGTTTGCAGAAACATTCAGAATGGTCCCGTTCTGCGTGGCGGTGGTGTTTGAAACTACAATATCTACCGTGGTAGGCAGTACATATACTTTGTGCGAAATGGTGTCGGAACATCCGATGGTATTATAAGCCGTCAGCAGGACATCAAAGATTCCCTGCAACAGGTAGGTGTGGGACGGGTTGAGGGAAACATCCGTGTCACTGTCACCAAAAGCCCACAGGTAAGTGGCAGCGCCGGTACTGTGGTTGGTAAAGCTCACCGGCAGGGGCGGTATGCCGTATTCGGGCGTGAAGCTAAACGCCGCGTCAGGCAAAGGATATATGCGAACTGGCAGCGTGACATTGTCCTCACAGTTATACTCGGTTTTAACGGTAAGGATTACATTATAGATACCCGTGTCCGGAAATGCTACCCCGGGGTTCTGATCTGTCGAAGAGCCTGTGCTGCCGAAGTTCCAGATCCAGTGATCGATGGCTCCCAGGGCGCTCGTGCTGTTATCGGTAAAGTGTGTGGTTCCGTAAATACAATTGTCCGCATACCCGAAGCCGGCTTCAGGTATCGCCCCGACAACAATTTGTTTCTTATAGTTAACGCTGCATCCGTTGAGGATGCTGACAAGCAGCGAAACTTCGTACGTCCCGGCTGTATCATACACGTGTGAGGGGTTTGCCGCTGAGGAACTCGTTCCGTCCCCGAAATGCCAATGGTGTTCCGTGATCGTTTCCCATGGCGGAATGACCGTCTCATCGGTGAAATACACAACCAGGCCTGCACAGGCGGAAGAATTTGAAAAAGCTACCTGTGGCGATTGGTTGATGGTCACCGTATGTTCGGTAGAATCTGTGCATCCTGCCACAGAGGACGTGATGAGTTTTACGGTATAAGTACCTGCCGAGTCATAAACATAAATTGGGTTTGGCAGGGACGAAGTGTCGGTTCCTGCGCCGTAGGTATCGCCAAAGTCCCAATGCCATTCGGTAAGGTTGCCAAAAGGGCAGAAGGTGAGGTCCGTGAAAGGCACTTCTTTCCCGCTACATCCGTTATATGGCAGGAAACTCACCTCCGGCACCGAATACACGATGATACCTTTGGTAAACTTTTTCACACATCCGGAATCCGTTGTTACCGTAAGCTGCACCTGGTAGGGGCCGGCATGCGCATATGTATGAACAGGATCTTGTATTATTGACGTGTCGTTGTCGCCAAACTCCCAATAGCGCGAGGCGATGGTGGAAGGAGGAACGACGGTGGACAGGTCCGTAAAATGTGTCGGATTTCCAAAGCACACCGAATCGCTGATGAAAGAAACCACTGGCAGGGCGCCGATTATATGAAGGCTTATCGTGTCAATGGCGGTGCATCCGTTATGGTCTGTAACCGTGACAGAATAATCCGGCGAGGAACCGGGTGCATCGGTGATGAGAAGATAGTTGTTCCCGGTACTGTTTGACCATAAGTAACTCGTGGCTTGTTGTGCTCCGACAGTAAGGGTTATGATATCGCCCTGGCAGATATTCCTGTCGGGGCCAAGCGAAGCCTGAACGGCAAAAGAATCGGCGGTAACGGAAAAAGCGATCGTCCGCTGGCAGCCGATGGTATCAAAAACGCTTAAGGAGTAATTGCCCGGCTGGGTAATGGTAAAAGTTTCTGAGGTAGCGCTGTCGGGCAACCACAAATAATTGTAAGAACTGCCGAGATTGGCAGAAAGCGCCAATGAACTACCTAAACAAAAAGCTGTATCCTGAATCATAAAAGATGGCAGATTCACTACCACATCATCATGAGAAACCTGCCCGAAAATATTGGTGGCGGTAACCGAATACTGGCCGGATTGGGTAATGCTTATAGTTTGCGTGGTATCGCCCGTGGACCATAAATAATTTGTAAAACGTCCGCCGGCATCCAGGATGGTGTCGCATAAGCCGTAAGCGATATTGATATCAGGGCCGAGGTTGACGGGCGGGGCGTATTTATACACAAGGTAAGATTCAATATTATTGATTTGGTTATTGTTCAATACAGTGTCGTAAAATAATAATTCTGTTATTTCTCCATTTAAATTGTAATTACCGTTGGAATTACTTCCCAGACAAAAGGCTAATGTATTATCCCAGTAGGTGCTTTCCGGGGTGTAGGTAACGGTGGAAAAAGTAGAACCATTTTTGCGTATCCGGGTTAATCCATTACTTCTGTTAAGCAAAACGGTACAGAAAAAATATGAGCTATCAGGGGGTGTTGGCCCTGTAACATAAGGGCTGTAATAAAATCCAAAATCACTTCCAAAAGCAGCAAGAGCATAATGTCCGGGTGTTGCGGAATAATCACTTTTTGCAAAGTAGGTTGTTGTTGCAGTAGTATTGCTTCGTATTAAACAAACAGCCGTTATATCATGATTATCAAGATCTAAAATGTCCCCACCGTTTAAATTGTCATTTCCGTCAAAATAAACTGAAGGCAAATTATTTAAAGAAAGGTTATTACTCGTATGCAACGGTTGCGCAGAAGAAACAGTTTGAATCAAGTTGTTTCCATTATTGCTCTGGTCTGTCCATTGTGTTACATTATTACCGTCTAAAACAACTCCGGAGTCAGCTTTTAACCAAAGTTGCATACCAGAATAAAATGCAGGAGCGATCAATATAACTTTTCTTATTTCGGAAGACATTTGGTTCCCACAAATATTGAGAGCAATAACACGCCAGTAATAAGTCTGGACCGTGGGCAGGTTTAACTGATACGTTGTGGTAAGAATATTATTAACCGTATAAACATTGGTTATTAAAAAGGAATCGGTTGAATACTCTAACGTATAAGATGCTGCTCCCGCAGAGCTGTTCCAACCGAAATCAATGAGTGTATCGGATGAAAAATAATTATTTACCGGCTGATACAAGGTAAAAGGCCCTGGTGCGGAAGCAGACGTTACGACAATGATGGCATGCTGAGCGCTAGATTGACAGGCGCTGTCGGTAGTAACCGTCAGTGTTACATTATAACTTCCGGCAGCAGTATAGGTATGCGGTGGGTTTTGCAGCGTGCTGTGTAAAGTTGCATCACCAAAATCCCAGTCCCAGGAAACGATTGTACCATCGCTGCTGCTGCTCTGATCGGTAAAGTTATAAGCATGATTGGCACAGGCGGTGTCTGCAGAAAATGCAGCTGTTGGAGTTCCGTTAATATAAATGCTTTTAAAAATGTTATTGCTGCAGTAACTATCGAATACCGTCAGTGAAACCGTGTAAGTACCTTTGTTTGCATAAATATGTGTTGGATTTTGAGCCGTATCGGTCTGCCCGTCTCCAAAATCCCATAACCAAGAATCACCGGAAGGCAGCGAAGAATTACTGAAAGATGTTGATGTTCCTGAACATCCCGGAATATAATTAAAATCTGCATCGGGGGCGGTGCCGCCTATAGTTACATGTATGGTATCCCGGGCAATACAGTTCGTTGAATCAGTTACAGTTACAGAATAATTTCCGCTGTCGCTAATGGCAATCTGAGGTGAGGTTTCAAATGTGGACCAGACGTAAGTTAAACCGGGAGGCAAAGGTAAAGGCGCCACAAGGCCGATTGAATTTCCGGAACAGATGCTTGTATCTGGCCCCAGGCTGGCTGTCAATGGGAACGTGTCCTCACTAACTACTATTACCGGCGAAGCCGCGGTACATGATAAACCATCGGTGACAGTAACGGAATAATTACCAGCCGTATTGACATCAATGGTGGGTGTTGTTGGACCGCTGGACCAGTTATACGAATATGTACCGGTCAAACCTGTGGATAACGTAACGGAATTTCCACTACAAAATATAGTATCACTAAGATTTATAGCCGGATATGTAATATTAATGGTGTCGGATGATGAAAAACCCATAGCATCAGTAACTGATACCCAATACGTTCCCGCTTGTGTAACAGAAATAGATTGCGTTGTGTCTGCCGTACTCCATAAAAAAGAAACATATCTTGATCCGGCATCAAGCAGCGTATCGCAAAAGTTTGTTTTATAAATATCAGCGCCTAAATTTACAGGCGGGAAATATTTATTTACAAAATAGGTTTCAATACCGGTAACTTCGGAAGTGTTCAACGCTGATATAAAATAGGCAAGCTCGGTAATTTCTCCGTTTAATTTGAAGCCTCCTGTGGAAATACTTCCGAGGCATAGATCAAAGGCATTGTCCCATGTGGTGGATTCGGGGGCAAAACTTCGGGTAGCAAACAGAGAACCATTAACATAAATATTAATCAAACCGGCGCTTCTGTTCAGAATAATGGTGCATAAAAAAAATGAACCATTTGGTGGCGCAGTATTATAGGTGTATTGGTTGCCGGCACTGTTGCCATAAAATAACCCGAAGCCAAGGCCGCCTAATGCCGATACCGCGTAATGTCCCGCCGACCCGGAATAATTACTTTTTGCTAAAAATGCCGGGTTTGCTCCGCTATTGATTTTTAATAAGCAAACAATAGTTATGTCATAATTCTCTAAGTCAAGAATATCACCTCCGTTTAGGTAATTACCACCATCAAAATAAATGGAAGGCAAATTATTTATTATGGGAACCGAACCGATCAATGTTGGCTGTGAAGCAGTATCCGCTTGTAAAAAATTGTTACCGTTATTACTAACATCAGTCCATTGGGTAACATTGCTTCCACTTATTACAACACCGGAATCAGCTTTCAGCCATAACTTTAAACTGCTTAGCTGGTTTGGCTTTATCTGTGAAAAGAGTAAAGAATTACAAATAAAAAAGAAAAAAAATAGTAGTGCAAATGAAAATTTTTTATTCATATAAAATTTTCACAATTAATTATTAATAAGTTTGATTAAACAAATATACAAAATTATAAGAACTATCAAAGCATAGAAAATATCGTTTATTCCTTTTGCAACTAATAAGTCAAGATTAAATCAACTTACTGGTATAGTTTCCCCGATGATATGTATTTGGTTTGAAAAATGCCGTTATTATATTTTATTTTCAAACAAAACAATCATTTCATTTGCAACTTTATCCCAGTTCATATTTTCCTGAACAAACTTCCGGCCTCCCTGCCCAATTTTTTCGCGTATTCCCTGATTTCTTATTATAAATGCTATTTCTTCTGCGGTTTCTTCAATATTAAAACCATCGGTATAAATATAATTTTCCATATTATGCAGGATCGGTTTACCGAAAAGATTTTCAGGGACATTCGATACTGAAGGAATTCCAAGCAACATTGCTTCAATAGTGGCTGTACCTAATCCAACATATTTGCCTGAAAGCATCATCCAGTGAATGGTTGAATTCTTCATTTCTCTGATAACATCCTCATGTGGCAATTCACCAATAAATTCGACATTTCCGCGGATATTTAATTCGTCCGCAAGTTTTAAAGGAGTATGAATATAAATATGGCCAATGATTTTTAATTTTAATGACGGAAAATCTTTAAGTAATTCCTTGAAAACCTTTAGTTGGAACAAATAATCCCGCTGGCTGATTATTGCTCCGACACCAATAATTTGCCCGGTTAAAGAATAATCATGGTAATGATTATCAAATTGAGACATATCTCCATTAACACCAAAAGGGATAATTATGGATTTTTTTGCAATTTTTTTGCTTTGTACTTCTCTGATATACCGGTTAATCTCTGCATCCCAGGAAATAATATTTTTACAGAAAGGAAATATCAGGCTACCACAAATAACCCGGTCCAGAACTCTTAGTATTTTATTTTTAAAAGGATTGAGCGATTGCATTTGAGTACCAACCGAAATGTACAACGGTTTTTTAAGTTTCCTCGAAACGTAAATTGCAGGGAACGCAATATCGAGGTAATGATTGACTAAAAGCACTACTTCAATATCATTTTCTTTTGTAATTTTTAATAAGTTTTTATAATTTGAAATATATACCGAGCTAATTCTTAAATGCTTAAAATAATTTTTTGCTTTAAAATGTAGGGCTCTCAACCGGTGAACAGGAAACGGAAAATTTTCCGTACAAGCTTCTGTGTTCTTAACCGTAGCAACTACTATATGATGTCCCTGACTATATAAGGTCTGCGCAATATTTCTGGAATAAAATGAAGTCCCTGTCTGTATGGGCGGAAACATTGCTGTGACAATCAGTATATTCATCTAATGTTATATTTTTTCTAATGTATAACATTTTATATGACCAATACCTTGTGAGGGGAAGTCAATAATTTGTTCTAATTTACGAGCAGTTTCATTAATAAAATGAGAATAAGCCGGATTTTCTGGTTTAATAAAATCCGGGTAAACTATTCTGCTAATAATGTAAAATAAATCAAATGACTTAACTGAGGATATTTTAAATAAACCGGATAAAAACACCTCAATTTGTTTGTCTTCAAATTTTCTTGAGGATAAATTATGCTTATCACGGTCAATGATTTTTGACAAGCCAATCTGTTCCCGCAGATTATTCAATTTCACCAGGCCATCTTTTGATCCTTCAATCATTATATAAACGCCTTTAGGTACCAGAAGTTTGTGAATGTGTCTTATTGCTTCATATTGCATTTTTTCGGTTGGTAGGTTCAAAATAAACCTTTCCGATATTATGGTATCAATTGAATTAAATCCCGAATCCGGTTGAAAAGTCGTTGCATCAGCGCAAAAAAACCGGGGTTTCGTTTCAAGGGTTCCGGGGTATTGTTTTAATAATGTATTGGCACCTTTAATTAATGATTTAGAAAAATCAACACCAATAAGTTTTCCTTTTATTATTTGTGCGATTCTCATCAGAGTATATCCATTTCCACACCCTAAATCTAAAATATTTTCTCCTTTTATATTTTTCAACATATAGTCTATTTCCAATTCTCTTAAATTAAAGTCGGGAGAGGTTGCATATTTGTTTGAGCCATCTAACCGGTCATAATAATCTTTCACATAATTTGATTTTTCAAGTTCTGATAAATTATCAAATTCTTTTTCTGAGGAAATATTTGTTTTATCCATTTTATTAATTAATAATTAAACTCATTTGTTTTTGGTGTGAAGGATCTTTGTTAGATTTTTATGATATTTCTTGGACAGGATAATCATTTTTCAACATAAAATCATAAATTCCGTTATCACTCAAATTCAATTTCTTTGCTCTGCAAATCCCTTCTCCGACTTTTAATCCCGCCGTCAGGAGCCGGATTAAGGCCTTATATGAAATATCAGCAAGTGTTTTATACATTCTCACAGCTTCTAATTCTGCTTTAGGAAAAACAGGAATTTTATTTTCAATTATTTGCTCCAAATTATTTTTTCCGCAATATTGAATAATCTTCACATGCGGGAATAAATCCTTAAGTAAACCGGGATTAACTAATCCGTTTGTACTGATGATATAATCTTCATAAAGGTAATCTGCAATTATTAATAAATCCAGGTTTTTGAAATTTTTATATTCATCAATCCGCTCAAAATTATTTATTAAATGAGCATTTTTAGTAAACTTTTCGACCTGCTTAAAAATTTCTTTTCCGAATTTATCTCTGCTGATAATACAAACATGGGAATCAATTAATGATATTTTGGATTCAAATATCATTTGCAGGGCTATTAAGCCGGTTTCCCTGAAGCAATTTACCAATGGATGTTCTTCATTGGTTGCAAAAACGGGTATGTTGTATTTTTTGCAGAGTTCTAAATCCAAATCCTGTTGCCTGTGTTCCCACGCTTCACACATATAAGAAATAGCGGCGTTTTTATTGAGTTTGCGCAAAAAATCTTCATCAATTGGCCTCACATGCCCAAGATTGGTTACGATATCTATCTCAGAAAAATTGTGAAAATTTTCCTTTTCAAATAGTTCTATTTTTGAAGTGTCAATTTCAAATAATAAACTTAATCGGTTTAGTTGCTCCTTAATTTCTTCAAAAGTCCCATATTTACTGGTTTTTGATAAAGCATATACTTTTTTTGCTCCGGACAGACAGGCAATAATCGGAGTCAGTAAAAAAAGATTGGACCCGGCTTCTGTTAATATGGTTAATCCTTTTAAATCAAGGTTTATATCATTAATTGCAGAAATAATTTCTTTTTTAATAATAGAAATATCGTCAATCATTCTGTGAAATCTTTATTAATTTATCACAAATAAATGTTATGTCTGCTTCATTCAGTTTGCCATACAAGGGTAGCGCCAGGCCTTTGTTGTAAAGATAAGATGCATGAGGCGCCGTGTTGTCGTTAAAACCGTATTTATTTTTAAAATAGGTAAGGCAGTTGATAGCCTGAGCGCCCAAGTTCGTTTGGACACCGGCTTCTGCAAGTTTTTCAATAACGGCTGTTCTGTTGGTTTCTTCATGAAACGTTATCATAAAGCTTTGCCAACTGTGGTTGTCATGATGCTTTGGAAGATTTATTTTGTTGTGTTCTTTTAAGGATTCGTAATATACAGCTGCCAGTTTTATTCTTTTTGCCAGTTCCGCATCGAACCTGCTCAATTGCCCGATGGCCAATGCAGCCTGAAAATCGGTCATTCTGTAATTTAACCCGGCTGCAACAAAATCCATAGCGCCGTTGGTAAATGTTATTCCATGGTTTTTAAGGCAATTGATTTTCTCCATCAGTTTTTTCTTTGAAGAAACTACCGCTCCGCCTTCGCCGGTGGTAATTGCCTTGCGCGGATGAAAGGAATAACAGGCCATATCGGAATAAAACCCGGGATGGTGCCCGTTTGCAATAGTCCCAAAGGCACATGCGGCATCCTCAATTAAAAACAATCCATGTTTTTTACAGATTTCTGAAATCTGTTTTATTTCAGCCGGGTAACCAAATTCATGAACAAGGATTACAGCCTTAATGTTTTTTGATTTGTTCTGTTCAATAACTTGTTGAAGCGCTTCAGGCGCTGATACGTAGCTTTGCGGATCAACATCGCATAAAATTACTTCTGCGCCTATAACTTCAACAACATTTGCCGTTGCAGGAAAAGTGAATGCGGAAACGATAACAGCATCGCCCTTCCCAATTCCAAGCGCCATCAGGCTTAAATGTAAGGCCGCTGTCCCGGAAGAAACAAGGCTGCAATGGGGCGTGTTGGTGTATTCAGATAATTGGCCTTCAAGCTTTTTCACGCAGGCGCCCTGAACCAGATTTCTGCTGCGCAACACTTCAATAACTTCCTGAATGTCTTCTTCCCGTATATCCGGTGACGCCAGTTTTATCATTACAAAAGATTTTTTTTGATCCAGACCGCTGTTTTTGCTATTCCTTCGTCGAGGTCAACTTTTGCTTTAAAACCAAGAACCCTGGCTGATTTTTCAACCGAGGGTATCCTCAGTTCAATATCTGCTGAAAGTTGATCCCTGAATAAAATTTTTGATTTGGAATTCAATACCCTGCATACAGTCTGTGCCAGTCCAAGTATCGTAATTACAGCCCGCGCATTGCCGATATTGAAGCTCTCGCCGATGGCCTTTGGGTCAATAATGCAACGCATGATACAATCGACAAAATCATCAACATAGCACCAGGCTCTTATTTGCGAACCGTCTCCGTTAATATGGATATCTTCGTTTTTTAAGGCCCGTTTGATAAAAATCTGTAACGCCCCTTCTCCGGTTTGTCCGGGCCCGTAAACATTAAACGGTCTGATGGTAACCACCGGCAACCCGTATTGCTTAAAATAAGCATGTGCCAGATGTTCTCCGGCAAGTTTGCTCACGGCATACACCCACCGTGCTTCTCCGGCAGATCCGGATACAGTGTCACTTTCTTCGGTGGATTTATAAGCCATGGTCCCGAAAATTTCTGATGTGGAGAAATCAAGAAAACGGTCTTTGACTCCATTTATATAAGCAGCTTCCAGGGCATTTGCAGTACCGATCATGTTTACGCTCATCGTTTTGACCGGGTCTAAAATCACCGTGTCAATTCCGGCAATTCCGGCAGCATGTACTACAATATCAGCGCCTGCCATGTTTTTGACCAACGCTTTTTTATCAAGTACATCGCCCCTGACTATGGTAAGATTTTTATGGCGCGCATATTCACTTTGTGATAAGGTATCCCTGTGAAAATTGTCAAACGCAATAATTTGATTGTCTTCAATAAGGTTTTTTATGATGGTGTTGGCAATAAAACCGGCTCCTCCGGTAATAAAAACTCGTTTGTTTTTCATATTCAGATTCCTGTTGTTTTAGAAAAAATGTCAACCTTTAGGCTTTCCAGATTCATTATTTTTTTCGCTCCCGTTTCTTTAGCAAAAGTATAAAATTCATTTGAAGAATCATTAACGTAGACGGGAGTATATATTAATACGGGTTTAGAAGTGTACGGCATTTTTTTAATGCTGTCAAATTCTATGATGCTTGCCCCGTTCAGCATGGCATAACGGTACAAATATTCGTCGGGTATCGTTTTTACTACCACAATGTGAGCCGTTGATTTTTTTATATGCTCACTCAGTTTGTAATAATCAGCAGCAACCTCTTCCGGTTTGTAAAGCTGTAATTTTTTTTCGTGATAAAACCGGAATGCAAATGTAATAATACACGCGAGGATGATAACGCTCAACGTGCAGTATTTCAGTAATTTGTTAATGACAACCTGTTTGTTAAAAAGCAACACAAAAAGAATCACCTGTACAGATACAAAAAAGATCATAAAGTATCTTGGAAGGCTTACCCAGGAAGAAATATATGAAGGATCTATCGAAAATGACGGGTATCGCAATGACATGATTGTAAAGAAAACAACAGCCCCCAAAGAAACCCCAACAAGCATAAAAGTTAAAACCCCAACAGGGTTTTTAATCAAATATTTCAATTTGTTTTTTAACAGTTTTGATTTAACTATGTACTGGCCACTAACTAAAAAGAACAAAATGGAAATGAATAACGACAAGGGAAACAACAACTTAAACAAAGTCATGGACGAGTTTACTTTTAAGGTGTCTTCAGCAAGCGTACGGTAAAATATTTGATCACTTAGCAAGCTGTTCAAAAAAACAGCATCATAATTCTTTAAATTTTCCCAATGTATTGTGCTTATGGCATTATTATTTTCTAAAATATTTATTGGTCCGCTGGAAAGTTTCTGAAAAATTATTAATGAACCAAACAAAATACCAACAAGTACCAAGGAAAGTAAAGCCGGAAACCTCCATTCTTTTTTAAAGAAAAGCGCGAGAAAAGTAAATAAAAAAGGTACGGCAAAAGCCAGCGGGTAATAGGCAAACCGGTAAAAAGCGGCTAAGAAGGAAAATAGCCCGATCAATACGGCATAAAGAAATTGTTTTTTTCTACTTATGGCTCGGGGTATAATAATTTTCAAACAATATAAAACAGCAGCGGATATCAGCGATAAGGAAAAGACATCCGTTACACTACCCATATTTAATGGTGAATAGTTAATGCCCCAGAAAATAAAAATGCCGATAATTACAAATTCATGTTGGATATAATCTTTAAGCAGATAGAATATTTTGAGCCAGACCAGGTAAAATAACGCGAACCCGATGATCAATAATATTCTTACAGATAGTGTAAGGTCATTATGGGTAATTTTTAACAACGGGGCAACGGTGAGCGCAAAACCGGGTGGAAATAGTCCGTAAGGCTTATACACGGTTTTAGACAAATCATGAACGTCCGCTTCGGGCAACGACAGCCCATGGCCTTTCATCATGGATTGAGCTGTAATTGCCTGAACGATATTGTCGGGCCCATAATTAATATATGAAAACAGCATGTTCATTTTTACAAGAAAGGACAGGGCCACTACGAGAAAAATAATGGCTTTGGAGTGGCTATAAAAATATTCTTTAAGGGTCAGCTTCATTATAATATAACCGCAATAAGTTTATTTGGGGATAACTTAGAAATTTATGCTAAAATACCAAAAAAACCAACAACCGATAATGCTTTTTTAAATTTCACACTTTACTTTTAACTATTTTTGTAAGAATGTAATACAAGAATTAAAATTTTATAATGGGCAAAATCTCATCTGGTATTTACCATGTATTATTGAAAGCTGCAAATTCACTTCCATTGGCAATCAGAAATTTTCTGATCGTGCTGATAAAAAAAATGGGGTTGCCATACAAAAGATTTTATAGTGATTTAAAATATGTGGGCAAGTTTGCCATAAAAACAAATACCGGTAAATTCAGGATGTCTGCTACCGGGGGGACCATTGAAAATGAAATTTTCTGGAAAGGGCTTTATAATTCACTGGAGCCCGAAACCATTGTCGTTTGGGAACAATTATCAAAACTTTCAAAGGTAATAGTTGATGTTGGCGCCAATACCGGGGTTTACGGGCTGCTGTCAAAATCGGCAAATCCGGCATCACAAGTCTTTTGCTTTGAACCATCACGCAACACATACCGCGAACTGAAAAGAAACATTGAATGCAATGCATATGATATTAATGCATTAGAAATGGCATTATCCGACAAGAAAGGCGAGTGCGTTTTTTACGATACGATTGATGAACATCAGACTTCGGCATCATTGTCTCCGCAAAAGTTAAAGGAAAATCCCGGTTATCATGGAGCGATCAATGAATATACGGTTAAGACAATTACCCTTGATGAATTTGTTAAGGAGAACAATTTGCCATCAGTAGATCTGGTAAAAATTGACGTTGAGTTACATGAACCTGAAGTGTTTGCAGGAATGATCAATGTGATAAACACATACCAGCCCATAATTATTTTTGAGGTTTTGATACCCGAGGTGGCGGAACGGTTAAATTTATTCTTCGACAATTTACCTTACATGTTATATCATCTGGAGATGGAAAAAGACATCCTTTTATTAAACAGAGTGAGGGCTTTGGAAGGCAGGATTAATTTTGACTGGAACTATCTGGCATGCCCAAACGAAAAAATTCAATTGTTGAATAGCTTATTCAAAGTATCCGAATAGGAAAAAACAGCACAGGAGCCAGTCGTGACGTTTTGATATCTTCTATATTTTATTCAGATAATAGACCTGAAAGAAAACCGGATTATGATTCAGACTTTTTATATTTTTGCACACAACTAAAAGATTATCTGATATGCAGGAACAATGGGATGAAATAATCCTTCCGAAAAGGGGGCTCTTTGATCTGAGGCTGAATGAACTTTGGAAATACCGGGATCTGCTGACACTGCTGGTGCGCAGGGATTTTGTGTCGACCTATAAGCAGACCTTACTTGGCCCGTTATGGTATGTGTTGCAGGCGCTGTTTACGGCTTTTGCCTTTACGGTGGTGTTTCAGAAAATATTCGGCATGCCTACCGAGGGGGTGCCTCCCATGTTGTTTTACTTATCCGGCCTGGTATGCTGGAATTATTTTTCGCAATGCCTCACCAAAACGTCCAATACATTTGTAAGCAATTCAACTATTTTTGGCAAGGTTTATTTTCCCCGACTGGTGATACCCATTTCTACGGTGATTTCCAGCCTGATCGGTATGGGAATACAATTGCTGGTTTTTTTGGGATTTATCATTGCCTATACTTTTTTAGGCGTAAAGTTTAATTTCACCACCACCTTGCTGCTGGTGCCTTTTCTGATATTAATGATGGCCATGATGGGGCTGGGGCTTGGAATTGTTATTTCCTCTCTATCCATAAAGTACAGGGATTTTCAACACATCACCTCCTTCGGCGTATTATTGCTTATGTATGCCACACCTGTAATGTACCCGTTCTCCTGGATCAAGGGCGGCCTGCGTTATATCATGGTTTTAAACCCATTGACTCCCATTATTGAGGCGTTCCGCTTTGCATTCCTTGGAGTAGGGGAATTCAGTATGTTTTCGCTTGCTTATTCTGCCATATTTTCAATTGCTATATTGTTTATTGGTGTTTTAATGTTCAACCGGAACGAACGTACATTTATTGATGTTATTTAACATGGCCGCTGAAACCCTTCGGAAGTATATGTTCTTACCAGTTCGGACAGGACAGATTGATATCAGGCAACAGGAATGCTTCCTGCTTCTTCCTTTGAGCACAGACGATAAATGGTTTTCTCAATAAATTTTTTAATTTTGCACAGCATGCAGGCACAGCAAGGAAAAACGATTTTGGATATGTTGATACCTAAATTAAGAAAATGGCCCAAACCGTAATACAGGTAGAAAACCTGAGTAAACAATACCGCCTGGGGCAGATCGGCACCGGATCCATACGCGATGATTTTAACCGTTTCATGGCACGCATCCGCGGAAAGGAAGACCCAACACTTAAAATTGGACAGGTAAATGTTTTAACAAGTCAGAAGTCAGTAGTCAAAAATCAGTCCGCCGCGGCGGATCAGAAGTCAGAATATATCTGGGCATTAAAAGATGTTAGCTTTTCCGTTGAACAGGGCGAAGCCATCGGTATTATTGGAAAAAACGGCGCCGGAAAATCAACCTTGCTAAAACTGCTTTCGAAAGTTACAGCGCCCACCACGGGCAGTATAAAAATTAAAGGGCGTATGGCCAGCCTTCTGGAAGTAGGAACCGGATTTCATCAGGAACTCTCGGGCAGGGAAAATATTTTTCTGAACGGGGCCATCATGGGCATGACCAAACCTGAAATCCGCAGCAAGTTTGATGAAATAGTAGATTTTTCAGGAGTAGAAAAATATATTGACACACCCGTTAAAAGATATTCGAGCGGAATGTATGTCCGCCTTGCCTTTGCTGTAGCAGCGCATCTGGAACCTGAAATACTGGTGGTGGATGAAGTGCTTGCCGTAGGCGATGCGGAATTTCAGAAAAAATGCCTGGGAAAAATGAGTGATGTGGCCAGTGGCGGCAGAACTGTGTTATTTGTCAGTCATAACATGAGCGCTATTTCGGATCTGTGTTCAAAAACCATGCTTCTGAAAAACGGAACTATCGACCTCTTCGAAGACACATCCGATGTAATAAAAAAATACCTTGAAACCGCCATAATTAAAAATCAGTCGAAAGACCTTTCCATAATAAAAAACAGGTCGGGAAACGGATTGGTGAGGTTCCTGTCCTATAAGATACTTGATGTAAACGGAAAAGAAATTAGTGTCGTTGTTACAGGGCAGCATATTACTTTTGTCTTTGAAATTGAACAAATTATTAATAGTAACGTACCTCCGGTTCATTTTTCCCTGATGTTTGTTGATGAAAATGAAAAGCCTCTTTTTCATATTTCAAATACCGTTGCCAACGGAGAGGAATTCAAATTAAACTTCAGGTCCGGCAAGGCAAAGGTAAAATGCACCATTCCCAAATTCCCGCTTCATACAGGTGAATATTATTTTCATATATATTGTGGCGTTTTTCGCGATGCATTTGATAGCATTCCAATGGCAGGAATGCTTATAGTAGAACCCGGAAATTTTTATTCAACAGGTCGTTTGCCTTACAGGGAACAAGGTGATATTTTGGTGGAGAACAGCTGGAGTATTCTTGAATAGCACACCTGAAATGAACTACTAAACAGTTGCTGATTTAATAAGGAACTGCAGGAAATAGAAAATTTGTTTATCATAATTATTAATCTGCTTTTATGGAATTGTCAAATCCTTTGCAAGAAAACAAAAATCTTCGCTTATTAAAAACAATTCCGTCGATTAAAATTATTGAAAAATATAAAAACGAACTTAATATTGATGTTAAGCGTTTTTTCAATAATATTGACAAAATCCATTTATACAAAGACATCACATCGGGGTATTGTTTCTATCACCCCTTTATTAACGGCGATGATTCATTTTACAGAGAATTGCAAAAATTTGAATGGTATTATTCCTCATGGAAATGGGAGCATCAGGTAGCTAAGAGTTTTATTAAAGCTACCGATACCGTTTTGGAAATAGGGTGTGCAACGGGATCGTTTCTGGAAGTTTTAAGCAGAGATGGAATTCAATCTGTGGGATTGGAAATTAATAAAGAAGCGATTGAGTATGCCGCCAGAAATAATATCTGTGTTATAAATGAAACGATTGAGGAACATGCCATAAAGCATAAAGAATGCTATGATGTGGTATGCTCATTTCAAGTAATGGAACACATTCCGGATGTCTATAATGCAATACAATCTTCTTTAGGGTGTTTAAAAAAAAACGGGACATTCATTATTAGTGTGCCGAATAATAATTCATATTTAAAAAAAATTGAAAACGTTTTAAATTATCCGCCCCACCATATTGGATTATGGAATAAAAGGGCGTTACAGAACCTTACTGAAAAAATGAATGTATCCGGGCCTGAATTTTTTTTCGAACCCATCAATAATATTGATTTTTATTTTAGAGAGATAAAGAAAATCCGGCATGAAAAATATGGCTATCGATTGGGTGGTATTATCAATTATTTTGAAAAGGTTACCCGGAAAATATGGTATAAAAAATTTCCCGGATTTCGTCACGATATGACAATAATGGCGATATTTATAAAAAAATAAAATTAGCATACAGTAATTTTGATGTTCATAATTATATTTCAGTGATTTAGTATTATACACATGATTAAAAATATTTTTACCTGATGATTATTATTGGTCATGATGCAAGTTTAACTGGAGCGCCCATAGTGCTGCTGAATTTTGTTAAATGGCTGGTTCATGAAAAAAATGAACCGGTGTTTATTATTTTAAAAAAAGGCGGCCCTTTATTAAATTCCTATAAAGCTCTTGGCAATCTGTATGTCTGGGAAACCGACCTGGGCGAAAAACCAATCTTTTTTCGGATACTGAACAGGATTATTGATCTTCAAAAAAGGCGCAAAAAACGCATCGTAAAAAATGCCTTACAAAATAAGCCATCGCTGATTCTGTCTAACACCGTTGTAAACGGTGATATTATTGAAATGTTTGAATCTCAGAACATTCCGGTGATTAACTGGGTTCACGAGCTGGAAAATGTAATCCAATTGTTTAATAAAGAAAAAGGCTCGGATAAAAGCCTGCAATATTCCGATCATATTATTGCGGCTTCTGAAGCCGTAAAAGGAAACCTGATTTTAAACCATAACATCCCGGCAGAAAACATTTCTGTGTTTTATGAAATGGTCGCCGGTAGAAAAGAACTTCCGCACACCGGCAATAAACCCGATTTTGTAGTTGGAGGCTGCGGAACACTGATCCACCGTAAGGGTTTCGATTTGTTTTTGCAGGTGGCACATATTATTATAAACAAAAAAGAAATTAAAAACATACGTTTCGTTTGGATAGGAGGCGACGAGAATAGTTATTCTTATAAGGAATTTAAGCGTGAAATAGGCCTTTTGAATTTAGAGCCATATATTACGATTACCGGGGAAACTACTGATCCCTTTGCATATTACAACAGCTTGGATTTATTTCTGATGACCTCACGGGAAGATCCGTTTCCCTTGGTAAATATCGAAGCCGCGCAGTGCGGCTTACCGATTATATGTTTTGATAAATCGGGCGGGTCGCCGGAGTTTGTCACGGAAGATGTCGGGTTTGTGGTGGATTATCTGGATGTTGAAGCGATGGCAGGGAGAATAATTGAATTAAAGAATAATCACGAGCGATATAATCAAATGTCTGAAAATATCCGAAAAAAATCAGAAATGTTTACGGTAAAAAACAAAGCCGGGGAGCTTTATGAACTTTTAAACCGATTGAAAAGTTAATGACGCAGACCTCTGAAATACTCATTTCCCTTTTAAACTGGAAGAATTATTCCGACACCATACAATGCATAAAACAATTGTATGAATTTGGATATGCATCCAAAGAAATTGTGGTGGTGGACAATGCTTCGCCGAATGATTCCGTTGAAAAAATTAAAAATTCATTTCCGGAAATTGAAATAATCCACTCCTCCATGAATAACGGCTTTGCTGCAGGCCATAAAATGGCCGTGGATTATGCGTTAGAAAATAACTTCGAATTGTTATGGATCCTCAATCCGGATGTGTTATTAAATGAAAACACCCTGCCACAACTCATTGATGCATATCGGCGGAAAGGCCCGGCCATTTATGGAAGTGTTTCGGTCAGCGAAAGCAACCCTGAAATTGTTGAATTCGGCGGCGCCTATGGCATTATAAACGGAGAACGGTCTGAGGTGTATGATTTTCATAAAGGCGATAACCTTAGCGCTTTGCAGCATAGTTCAACAGAAATTCAGGTTGGAGCTATTGAAGGGTTTTCGATGCTTGTTCCGCTTGAGGTAATCAGGAAACATCGTTTTATGGACACCCGGTTTTTTCTGTATGGCGAAGAAACCGAATATTGTTTACGGTTGATGGATGAAGGCATTCCAAATTACGTGGTACCCGGGTCGGTGGTGGTACACAAGGGGGAAGGTTCGTTCGGGACAAGCAAAAAAAACAATCCCGTGGTAGCTTATTACAGGGCGCGTAACTACAGGCTGATTGCAAAAAAATATTTTGGGCTCACCAACGGAAAAATATTAAAAAGTGTTGGCGGCGCAAGGGCATTGATTCTTTTTTTTATAAAATGGCCTTTCCTGTGTCAAACAATCAAAAAGGAAAAACAGCTTGACTATTTCCATAATTTAGGTATCTTGCATGCATTATTTAATATTAAGGGAAAAAGGGTAAGCCCCGAAAAATATTCATGGTAAAACAACCGGTTTTTTCTGTTATTTTGCCCACATACAACAGGGCGGATATGCTGCCCCGGGCGATCCGGAGCGTCATCGGGCAATCGTTTCAGGATTGGGAACTGATTATTATAGATGATGGCTCCACGGATGATACTTCTGCCGTGGTAAAAGAATTTAGCGATGCCCGGATCACATATCTGTATCAGGAAAACGCAGAGCGGAGTGTTGCCCGCAACAGGGGCATTGATTACGCACGCGGTGAGTATATCTGCTTTCTCGACAGTGATGATTTTTATTTGCCGGGCCACCTGAATGATTTTTATAAAAAGATTTCTGAATCGCCTGAACGGATTACTTTTTTGTTTTCTGAGCTTTTTCAGGAAGAAAATGAAATATTGAATTTGCCGGAAGCCTTTGATTTTAAGTACAATACTCCTTTTGAGTTTGTGTTACAAAAGGTAATCGGGCCGCCCCAGGTTTGTGTTTATGCGGAAGTCCTTAAGGAATTTCAGTTTAATCCAAAACTTACAGTGGGAGAGGATCTGAATTTATGGTTACGAATTTTGGTAAAATATCCATCCATAACAGCGACGGGTTCCAGAACGTTGGGTGTTGGAATACATAACGGACGGTCGGTGAATATTTTGCTTCACAATAACTATAAAGCCAGCCTTCGTTCTTTTAAGGAAACGATAAAGGATCATAAAATTAAATCAGGCATAAGCAGGAAATTAATCAGGACCATGTATTGCGAAAGTTATTTCGGGATGGGAAAATACTACATGTTTCAGAAAAGGAAATGGCCGGCATTAATAAGAATATTAGTGTCGTGGCTTATAATGCCAAAATACCAGCTTAAATTTAAATTAAATCTTATGTATTGCCTGGTATTTGATTTCAAGAAGGCTATGGGAATTGTAATGTAACGGGGAGCATCCTTAAATCAATAGTTCCGGTTTTTGGCTGTGAAAAGAAAATTTTTATAGGATTTACTTCCAAATACAATGTTGACAAGTTAATATATTTTGAAATTTTTGATTTTATTGATTTGGCAATAAAAAGGGAGAAACAGATTAAAGGTTACTCTAGAAAGAAAAAACTTGCACTAATAGGTTCATTAAATCCAAAATGGATTTACTTTTATAATGAAGAAAAAATTGATTGGGAAATAATAAACAACAAAAAAATTAATAGTTAAAACTTTCCGAAAATAATAAAAAGATTCCTCGCTGCGCTTCGGAATGACAGGCTGATTGTTTTGTTTCAGAGGAGGAGGGGGGATGGGCAAAGCGCCGGCGAAGCCGGCGCTTTGCCCATCCCCCCTCCTAATTAACATATATTAATTGTCATTCCGATTGCCCGCCTGAATGACGCTCGCCTGAGCCGCCAGAATGGCGGGCAGGCCGTCGGGCAGGTAGCGCAGCGAAATGAGGAATCTATATTTTTATTCTGGCATCTCAAAAAAGGATCTATCCATTAACGATACTGTTACTAAAATTTATTAATTTTGACATGATCCTCAAAAAACGTGGGGCTATTAGATGAAGCATGAACAAGTAAAACATAAAGAAGTTATTAAACCGCGGACAAACTGGTTTAATTTCCATCTGAAGGAAATTTGGCAGTACCGCGATTTGTTAGCGCTTTTTGTCCGCCGGGATTTTGTTTCGGTTTATAAACAAACCATACTCGGCCCTGCCTGGTATCTGTTACAGGCCTTGTTCACCACGCTGGTTTTTACCCTTATTTTTGGCCGCGTTGCCAAACTGCCTACCGATGGAGTTCCTCCGGTGCTTTTTTATATGGCCGGTGTGGTATGCTGGAATTATTTTTCGCAGTGCCTCACTAAAACGTCCAATACTTTTGTAAGCAATGCAGGAATTTTCGGTAAAGTGTATTTCCCGCGCATGACCGTACCGATTTCAACCGTAATTTCTAATTTGGTTGGGTTTGGCTTTCAGTTGCTTATGCTTATTTTATTCCTCACGTATTATTATTTCACAGGATTGAGCATAAATTTAAATGCTACATTGCTGCTGTTCCCTGTTTTATTGCTGATTATGGCAGGCCTCGGGCTGGGACTCGGCATTATTATATCTTCATTAACGACCAAGTACCGCGATTTGCAATACCTTGTTACGTTTGGCGTACAACTGCTTATGTATGCAACCCCGGTAATTTTCCCGCTGTCTTTTTTCAGTGGTAAACTAAAAACCCTGGTATTGCTGAATCCAATGACCTCTATTGTTGAAACGTTCAAGTATGCCTTTCTCGGTTCGGGTACGTTCAGCTGGGTTTACCTTGGCTACAGTGCGGCTTTTACTATTGTGGTGCTGGTCATTGGCATTTTATTATTTAACCGTGTGGAACGGAGTTTTATGGATACCGTCTGATAGTGTGTGTGGAAAGTTTTGATTAAGAACTTAATAGCAAACAAACAACAATCCGCCGCGGCGGATCAAATAGCAATCAACAAACAACAAACAAAAAACAAATAACAAATAACAAATAACAAATAACAATCCGCCGTGGCGGAATAAATATCAAACTCAAAACTCTAAACAAACCTAACCTTAAAAATGCCCACAGTAATCCAGGTAGAAAACCTTTCCAAGCAATACCGCCTCGGGCAAATTGGCGCCAGGACCATCCGCGAGGACCTGAACCGGTTTTGGGCCCGTGCGCGCGGAAAAGAAGATCCCACGCTAAAAATCGGTCAAACAAATACACTGACACGAAATTCGAAACTTGAAACCCGGAACTCAGACTACGTCTGGGCCCTGAAAGACATCAATTTCTCTGTGCAGCAAGGAGAAGTGCTTGGAATAATCGGAAAAAATGGCGCAGGAAAATCGACCTTACTGAAAATATTATCAAAGGTTACGTCTCCCACCACGGGTACGATTACGATAATTGGCAGAATAGCAAGCCTTCTCGAGGTTGGCACCGGTTTTCATCCTGAATTATCCGGCCGTGAAAATGTGTTTTTAAACGGAGCCATACTGGGAATGTCAAAGGCAGAAATCCGTAGCAAGTTCGATGAAATAGTAGATTTTTCCGGGGTGGAAAATTATATTGATACGCCTGTAAAAAGATACAGCAGCGGAATGTACGTTCGTCTTGCATTTGCCGTTGCTGCGCACCTGGAGCCCGAAATTCTGATTGTGGATGAAGTGCTTGCGGTGGGAGATGCCGAGTTTCAGAAAAAATGCCTCGGGAAAATGAAAGATGTTAGCAGCCAGGGTCGAACCGTGCTGTTTGTCAGTCATAATATGCCCTCCGTGATGGAATTGTGTTCACGTGGAATTATTCTTAAAGACGGACAAATCTCATACGGCGGAGATATAAAATCGGTGGTTGATCAATATTTAAACATAAATTTGAACGAGAACAAAAGCAGGAACCTGAAAGAAATAACAAACCGATCGGGCAACGGCAGGATCCGGTTTACAAAATATAAGATACTGGACACAGAAGGAAAGGAAATTGAAAAAATAGTTTCGGGACAGAATATTGCCATTCAGATTTATTTTGAGGTCCACACCAAAGAGGTTTTGCCTCCACTGCATTTTTCACTCCACGTGGTGAAAGAAGATAATACACCTCTTTTCCATATTTCGAACTCGATTACCAACGGTGAAGAATTTAAATTTGATGCGGGAAGCAACAAAGGAAGCGTTACTTGTGAAATCGAAGGATTTCCGCTTCAATCGGGAAAATATTTTTTCAACTTATTTTGCAGCGACATGTATAATGTGTATGATAGTATTGATTTTGCAGGTGTTCTTCAGGTTGAACCCGGAAACTTTTTTTCCTCAGGCCGCATGCCGTTAAAATCGCTGGGGGATTTTTTAGTTTCAAACAAATGGAGTATTGAGGTAGAATGAATGTTTTATTTGTAATAAACTCGCTGGACATTGGTGGAGCAGAGACCTTCCTGATGAGGTTGATGGGAAAATTAAATTCTCAGAATCACAGCTGCTTCCTTTATGTGCTGGATCCAAAAAAGAAAAATCCATCATTTGAACAGGCTTTTTTTAAGGAAACCAAAGCTACGCTTATCAAAGATCCTGAAGCACATAATCCGCTCCTTGCCTTTATTTTTAATAAGCTTAATGCCGTGCTGCAACGATTTGGTTATAAGGATTTCTATAATAATTTCCTGCAAAAAAGAAAAGAAAAATATTTTAAACGATTACTGGTAAAAAAGTATCATATTGATTTAATAAACAGTCATTTACTATCCTCAGACATTTTTGCATCAACATTTTTTAAACCGCTGTTAAAGATCCCTCATGTAATTACCATGCAGGGATGTTATGATTCTCTTATAAACATTGGCGGTGAAACCATGGTGGCTGATGCCGTCAGCGCCATAAAAAATTGCAATGGCATGACCTATGTGGCGGACAAAAATTTATCGTTTCTGCAGCAACAAAATATTCATACCCCTGCCATTGCCAAAAGAATTTATAACGGGATTTCTTCACCGGACAAATCAAAATTTAAACATCGTTCAGAACTGGGTTTGAGGGCGGATGATTTTATTGTTGGGCAGGTAAGCCGGTCCATTGAATCTAAAGGTATGGAGGTGGCCATAAAGGCCGTGGAAACGCTGGTTGAAAAGAGAGGCATGGATAAAATAAAATTGATACTGTTGGGGCCCGAAAATGATTATTATGCCCGCCTGAAAGACAAGTATGCTGAAAAAAAATACATCCTTTTCCCGGGTGAGACAAACAACCCGGTCGAATGGTGCGGAATGTTTGATATCGGGATCTTGCCCACCTGGTTTGCAAGCGAAAGCTGCCCCAGCTCAATCATCGAGTACTTGTCGTGTGGCAGGCCGGTGGTTTCAACGACCATAGGCGAAATCCCCGGCATGATTGACGCTGCCGGAGACAAAGCCGGGATATTGGTTCCGTATGATAAAGACAACGGAAAACCTTCGGTGGAGGAAATTGCTGATTCGATAGCTGCTTATTATAATGATAAAGAATTATACAGGCGCCATTCAGAGCTGGCAAAAGAAGCTTTTACTAAATTTGAAATCACAAAAATTGAAGAACTATACCTTGAGGTATATAAACAGGTTTTAACAAAACAAACAGATTAAATGCCATCACGGTTTAAGCAACGTGTATTAAAAAAAACCATTCTGTTCAAATGGCTGGTAAGGATGTACGATGCTTATAATTTGTGGAAGTTTTTTATAAAAACACATAATCGGATTAATGCGATTCCGGATAATGTGCACCATTTTTTTGTATTCCCGTTTTACCATACTGGTGGTGCAGAAAAAGTACATGCGGATATTATTAATGCAAATAAATCAAGTTCCCAGGTTGTTTTTTTTACCGGAAACTCCTGTAATGACCAGCATAAATCGGATTTTTATAATAATGCCGTTTGTTTTGATCTTTTCCTTCTTTTTCGAAAGGAATCCTATAAGAAAAGGATTTTACGGTGTATCGTAAATAAAATCAATAAATCCGGAAACAATATCATCTTTTCTTCCAATTCGCAGGATTTTTATTCACAGATAGTCCCGGCGGTTTATAAAAAAAATAAATGTATCGACCTTATTCATGCATTTACGCACGAAAATGAACCGGGTGCTGAAAAATGGAGTATCCCTGTTGCAGAAAAACTTTATAAACGGGTGGTTATATGCAAGGCTGTTAAGAATATGCTGATTGAACAGTATAAAAAAAATAATATTTCTGAATCGAATAACAGCAAAATTGAAGTGATTTATAATTTTGTTGATATTGCTGAAACGGCTGATTTAGAAAGCAGAAGCAATCTTCCGTTTACGGTGTTGTTTATTGGTCGGAACAGCCCTGAAAAAAGATTGGAAGAAATAATTGACGCAGCAAAAATCCTGACAAAAAATAGTGATATTAATTTCCGTTTTATCGGGCCCGGATTAGAAGTATTTTCCGGAACAAATAGTAATAAAAAAATTCTGTATAAAGGAAACCTTTCAGCTCATGAGCTTTATACTTATTACAGATCATCGCATGTAATAATTCTAATGTCGGGCAGAGAAGGCTTACCTGTGGTTTTGCAAGAAGCAATGGCATTTGGAGTTGTCCCGGTTTCTACTAATGTTGGAGGCATTCCCGAATTAATTGAAAATGGCAAAACAGGTTTTTTAATTGAAAACAAACTTGATTCGCAAGACCGCATCAATAAAGCGGTAGAACATATTCAGGCACTATTTCAGGATAGGAATTTATTGACAGCGTTGAGCAAAAATGCAAGCCGCTTTGTTCGTGAAAGCTTTTCGAAGGAGGAGTTTGAATCAGGTTTCAGGAAGTTACTCAAGTAATTTTGCCGGTGGCTTCGGCTTCGCTCAGCCACCGGCAGATTTCAGCCACCGGCATGTCAGCCACCGTCTTCGCATTTATACGGGCGCTTCGGCTGCGCTCAGCGCCCGTCAAGAACTTGCGTGAGCGTAGCGGTGGCTGAGCGCATGACCATCGGTGGCTGAGCGAAGTCGAAGCCACCGATGATGAGCGCAACCGATAATTGGTGGCTGAGCGAAGTCGAAGCCACCGATTATAAGCTCAGCCGAAGCCACCACATTATCAAAAATTTTACTATTTTTGAACTTCCTTCAAAAACAATACTCATAATGAGCAACCCTCTGGTTTCGGTAATCATCCCCTGTTATAATCAAGGTAATTTTTTATTGGAAGCTATTGATTCCGTGTTGAAGCAATCGTATAAAAACATTGAAATTATCATCATAAATGATGGTTCGGAGGAGAGTAAGACACTTGAAATATTAGATTCCTTTATTAACCCCATGATTAAAGTGCTTCATCAGGATAACGCAGGGCCAGGTGTTGCACGTAACAAAGCTGTTAAAATTGCCAAAGCTGATTATATCGTTTTTTTGGATAGCGATGATTTGATCTGCGATGGCAGTATCGCTGATGCGGTTAAAGTACTGGAGGAGAACCCGTCAGTCGGGGTTGTTTACGGAAATTGCCGCTATTTTGGTGAAAAAAATTATTTATTAGCCCGTAAACATCTTGATGCCACCGTATTATTGAAAGGAGATACCATTGCAATCTGCAGTATTCTCAGAAAAAAAGCTTTTGATGACGCAGGTGGCTTTGATGAATTTTTGAGTAAAAAAGGACTGGAAGATTGGGACTTCTGGCTTTTGTTGGTTGAGAAAGGTTGGGAATTTTATTATTTGAATAAAACCACTTTTGAAGTCCGGGTATTGAACTCATCCAGGACGTTTCAGGTTGCCAATAAAAATCTTGAGGAATTGAAATCATACATTTATAAAAAGCACAGTTACCTGCTGGCAAGAGAATTTCACACCTTGGTCCATGAGAATAAAAACCTGAAAAATACTAAGGACTATAAATTGGGGCAGATGATATTAAAGCCTTTCCGGTGGTTGAAGAAAGCTGTTTTCAGAAAACAGTAATTATAAATTCCGGATCGCAGAAAATGGATACACCGTTAAAAACAGTACCTTTGCATAAACGATCTTTATGGACAAACAATTAATAAAACAAGTAATACAGGAATCTTTCGACGGTTTATGGAACTCGGAAATGATCGCGGAAAAAATACTTGTTTCTGATGATACTGTAATCATCGGACAGGGCTCTCTTTTGGATTCCATAGCATTCATCACCCTGTTTTCAGATATTGAAGACAGGTTAAGCGAAAAGACCGGAACCGAAATTTTTCTGGTACTTGGCGATATTCATGAGTTCAATGAAAGTAAGACTGCACTTAATGTCGGGATCTTGTCGGATTATATTGCAACAATAATCCCGGATTAATATAAATCATATTGCATGAAACCAGTGGTTGTAATAAGTGGAACAAGCCGCGGTATTGGCAAGGCGCTCGCTGAACATTATCTTTTAAAAGGATACACGGTGCATGGATGCAGCCGTGGAGATACAATTATCACAGACAAGGATTATTTTCATGAAAAACTGGATGTCTCAGATGAACAGCAGCTTATCGTGTGGGTGAGAAAAATCAAGCGGGCCGGCGGGAAATTGGAAATATTAATCTGTAATGCCGGAATTGCCCCTGCTAATGTTTTAGGAATAATGGCTGGCGGTGAATTAGCACGTGAATCATTTAATGTGAATTATTTCGGCAGCTTTTATTTAATGCGAGAAATATCAAAAATCATGATGCAGCAAAAATACGGCAGGGTGGTTACATTCTCATCTATGGCTGCCGGACTTCATGATGCCGGTTCTGCATTATACAGTTCCGCAAAAAGCGCCGTGGTGGAAACTACAAAAATATTTGCCAAAGAACTTGCCGGCCAGGGAATTACCTTTAATGTGGTGGCTCCTTCGGTGGTAGAAACACAAATGGCTGAACAATTAGGCCCGGAAGTTATCAATCAGGCGCTTTCACGCTTAACTATTTCACGGCCGGTTACTATGAATGAAATATGCCATACCGTTGATTTTTTCACAAGCCCGGAAAGCGGATGTATCACCGGACAAATAATTTATATGGGTTTGGTATGCTAAATAAGGCTTCCTTTTCCGAAACGGGGGATGGTGATTTTATCATTCAGAAAATTACCAGAAACGATTATTATTACCAGAATACTTATATTATCATTGATGTTAAGAGCAGCAGGCAATTTGTCATTGATCCCGGTGATAATGGTGAAGAGATTGAAGCTATAATTCGAAGCAACAAAGTTGACTTATCTGCCATTCTGTTTACCCACGGGCATTTTGATCATATCGGCGCCGCACATTATTTAAGCGAAAAATTTGGTGTTCCCTGTTATATTCATGAAAACGACCTCAGGCTGGTGAAAAAAGCCCCGAACTATGCATTACTGTTTGAACAGAAAGTTATTAAAGCGCCGGTCAGGCTAACATCATTTATAAAAGAAATTGAAGAAATACCTTTGAAAATATTACACACGCCGGGACACACAGATGGTAGTTGCTGCTTTATCCTTGGAAACAGTATTTTTACAGGAGACACCTTGCTGTTAAACGAAACAGGCAGAACCGATTTGCCCGGAGGGTCCGAAGAAAAGCTGAAAGAGTCGTTATCCTTGTTGTCATCAGTTAGCAACGAATCCACGATAATTTATCCGGGTCACGGAGAAATTTTTAACTTTACTGAAATAAAACGAATCATTACTAAATGAATGTAATAATACAGGATATAGCATACGCCTTTCCCGATAATTGCGTAACCAATGACGATTATAAAAGGGAAAACCCCGACTGGAACATGGAGAAATTAACTCCTAAAACAGGGGTGCATTCCAGATATATTGCAGGACCGGAAGAGACCGCCTTTACATTGAGCCTTAAAGCCTGCGACAAGCTTTTTGAAAAATACGACAAAAATACCATTGATACGGTTATTTTTTGCACGCAAAGCCCGGATTACATAATGCCTGCCAATGCGTATTTGATTCACAGCCATTACAATCTGCCTCAACATGTCATCGCATTTGATATAACTCAGGCTTGTTCGGGATATATATACGGCCTGCTCCTTTCAAAATCTATGATAATTTCGGGAACGTCTAAAAATATCCTGCTTATAAATGCGGATACTTACTCAAAGTATATTAACGCGAAGGACCGTTCCACTAGAGTCATCTTTGGTGACGGCGCTTCAGCAAGTTTAATTACATCCACCACCGAAGACAGGGGAATAATTGATTTTGAAATTGCATCATCCGGTAAAGAGTATAAAAATTTCTATATTCCTGGAGGTGCAGCAAAAACGCCTTATTTCAAATCAGATCATTCCCTTAAAGATGATGGCAACGGAAATTTCAGGACAGAAACGGATATTCATATGAACGGCCTGGGTGTGCTGAGTTTTTTTAAAACTATGGTTCCGCGGCAAATAAAGCAGCTGCTGATAAAAAACAATCTTGATATTAAAGACATTAATTTGTTTGTTTTTCACCAGGCGAGCCAGATCGCGATTGATTCTATTTCCTCAATACTCAAGGTGGAAAACAGCAAAGTCTATAAAAATATTCAAAGTGTCGGGAACCTGGTTTCCGCATCTATTCCTGTTGCATTAAAAATGGCCATAGATGAAAAGAAAATCAACAAAGGGGATTTTGTTCTGTTATCCGGTTTTGGCGTGGGATTGTCGTGGGGTACATGTTTAATCAAATACTAAAAGCGTGATGAATTCCATAAATAGTATTGTTGAAAGAATAAAAGCGTTTGATGAAAAAGAAGCCGTTTTTTGGAATGATAAAACTTATTCATATTCAGATCTATCAAGACTTATTGATCAATGGCTTGAAAGATTTAAAAAGGCCGGTATAGCAGAAAAACATATTTGTGCATTTTATGGGGAATATTCTCCTCAGATTTGCGGACTCATCTATGCCCTGATGTTAAATAAAAATATTCTGGTACCATTCACACCTGCAATGGGCAGGGATTTGGACGAATTTTCTGAAATGGCCGGAATAGATTGGCTGATTAAGTTTGACCGGAATGATGACTGGGAAATTCAAAAAATTGATAAATACCCGGTAAAGAATCAATTAATCATAAATTTCTATCAAAGAAACGTTCCGGGGCTGATTGTGTTTACGTCAGGTTCCACCGGAAAGCCAAAAGGAATTTTGCAGGATTGTGAAAATGTGATGAAAAAATTCCTGGAAATCAGGCCGGGATGGAAAACAGTCTTGTTCCTGATGATGGATCATTTCGGCGGGTTCAATACATTATTATCTGTGTTTGCATATGGTGGTACTGCGGTTTGTTTACCCGACAGAAAACCCGAAACCGTTTGCGAAGTTATAGAGAAGTCAAAAGCAGATTTATTACCGGCGACACCAACCTTTTTGAATTTATTAATAGCCTCAAATGCTTATAAGAATTTTGATTTAAGTTCCGTAAAACTAATTACATACGGAACTGAGGTTATGATGGATGCCACGCTTAATGCCGTCAAATCAATTTTTCCGAATTGCAGGATAAAACAGACCTATGGCTTATCCGAACTGGGTGTCCTGAGATCAAAATCTGAGAGCGATAATTCCGTTTGGGTTAAATTAGGCGGGCAGGGCTTTGAAACGAAAATCGTTGATAATATTTTATGGATACGGTCACAGGCGGTTATGGTAGGTTACCTGAACGCGGACAACCCGGTTGATGAAGACGGATGGATGAGTACCGGCGATGAAGTGGAGGTTAAAGGTGAATACATGCGTATACTCGGCAGAAAATCCGATATGATAAATGTGGGTGGTCTTAAAGTTTTTCCCGCTGAAGTCGAATCGGTGTTGCTTCAGGATGAAAATATTGCAGAAGCCAGTGTTTTTGGGAAACCTCATCCGGTTATGGGAAATATAGTTATTGCAAAGGTTGTGTTGGTTCAGGCTGAAGATAAGTTCGCCATGACCGAAAGGCTGCGTAAATTATGCATGTCGAAACTCGCAAAGTATAAAGTCCCGGTTAAATTTGTCATTGAAGAAACGGATTTACACAACGCCCGATACAAAAAAATCAGAAAATAAATGTCTTTAATTCGAAAAGCATACCCCGAAGATTTTGAGCTGATCTATCCTTTGCTGAAAGAATTTGATGCTAAAGGAATGACAGCGGAAAGATGGAAGTTGCTGTTCGTAAAGCATTGGGCGACAGAGGAGGATTATGTTGGGTATGTTTTAATAGACCATAATGTGGCTTTTGGTTTTATCGGATGTGTGTTCAGTCAGAGAACCATAAACGGTAACAACGAAAAATTCTGTGGCCTGAGCAGCTGGATCGTCCACCCGGATTACAGATCGGAAAGCCTACTGTTGCTTAGCGAGGTGCTCCGCCTGAAAAATTATACTATTACCAGTTATACTTCCATCCCGGAAGCGGCCGAAATACTTAAAAAACTCAGGTTCAAAATACTGGACACTAGTTATTTATGGTTTCCGTCCAGTATGCCAATGTTCCGCACATCTGGCAATATCAATTTTATTACAAATACCAATGAGGTCAGAGATTTTCTGACCGGCCATGACAAAAAAATATTTGAAGACCATATTCATTTCAACGCGGAGCATGTAATAATGGTGAACGGGAAGGAATCTTGTTATGTAATTTTTAAAAAGATTCCCTTTTACAGAAGAAAATTGATCAATGTGAGGTTTGTTTATTATTTAAACAGGATATGGAAAATTCTGACCGGGAATTCCTTTCTGGACGCGGAAGTTATGGTCGCCAGAATACATTATACAAGCAACCGGGAAATGTTCAGAAAATTCTTACCTGCCGTGATTAAAAAAATGAATAAGGATTACCATCTTAAAGGGGTTGTAATTGAGCGCCGTTTTATAAAAGGAAAAACAAAATGTTTCGGATACGTATCAATGCCTCAAATCAGTTTATATAAGTCTGCGACACTGGATCCGGACCAGATTGATTCGCTGTATACGGAACTTTTTGTTTTGGATTATTAACGGGCGCTTCGGCTTCGATCATGTACTGGCGCTTCGGCTTCGCTCAGCGCCCGAAAAGAAAGCCGCGGGCACTGAGCGAAGCCGAAGTGCCCGCAACAAAAAATTAAAACCAGAATCCCATGACAGGATACATGTATATTTTACTTTGTGCAAACGGTAAATACTATACAGGAAGCACCAATAATTTGGAAAGAAGGATCTTCGAACATAAAAATGGTTTGGGAGCTAATTTTACAAAGAAGAATTTACCGGTAGAGTTGTTGTATTACGAAGAATACTCAAGGATTGATGCGGCTTTTTACAGAGAAAAACAAGTCCAGGGCTGGAGCAGGGCTAAAAAGGAAGCACTGATAAATGGGGAATGTGAAAAGTTGCATGGATTAGCGGAATGTAAAAATGAGAGTCATTACATACGGGCGCTTCGGCTACGCTCAGCGCCCTGAATGATAAAGTGGGCGCTTCGGCTACGCTCAGCGCCCGTAAAGAAGTCTCGGGCACTGAGCGTAGCCATTAACGGGCACTGAGCGAAGCCGAAGTGCCCGTAACCAATGAAAAAAAATGTTTTTTGCTAAAAACATATTAGACCCTATCTTTGTATAGCTTAATTTATGGTATCTTTATTAAGAATATGCGCAATTATATAAACAGGAAGATATTAGGTTTATTCGTGAAAACAAACGGCGTCATCTCAAAACCGCTGTTTTCAGGTATCGGCCATATTCTTTGTTTTCACAGGGTGTTACCACCATCCGATGCCATGAGGATTGAAGCGAATTCAGGAATGGAAATAAGCCCTGAAAAACTGGAATGGATTATCAGGTATTTCCTGGAAAAGGACTATGAAGTAATTTCAATGGATCAGCTGCTTGATTTTTATGAAGGTAGACGTAAACAAAAACGAAAATTTATTGTCATCACATTCGATGATGGATATTCCGATATTTATCATGTGGCATATCCTCTGCTGAAAAAACTCGGAGTCCCGTTTACTGTATATGTCTCACCGGGGTTTCAGGATAATAAGGCACTGATGTGGTGGTATTATCTGGAAAACCACATTCTAAGTAATGAAAAAATTGAATGGATGCAGGGTGCAAACCGCTTGAATTTCAAAGCCGAAAGCAGGGAAGAAAAAAACAAGCTTTTTATACAATTACGCCAACAAATGATTGCCGCTGAGTATACCGAACTGTTGACATTGTTGAAGGATGTTATGAATGTTTCTGCTGAGGAAGCATTTGCTTTTTCCTCCAAAAACTCAATGTCTTGGTCACAAATTTCAGAAATAGCCACAGATCCCTTGGTTTGCCTCGGGGCACATTCCCTTTCGCATCGCCCGTTGAATAACCTTGAGGACCGGGAAGTCATTTTTGAAATGAAAGAATCGGGTAAAGTAATTGAACAACATACGGGAAAACCGGTTATCCATTTTGCATACCCCTACGGATCAGAAAACGAAGCAGGAGAAAGAGAGTTCCGTTTATTGGAAACTGCAGGATATAAAACCGGGGTAACCTTACGACAGGGCTCCTGTTTCACAATACATGCATGTTTTTTAATAAGGCTTCCCAGAATCCCACTGGGCGAAAAAACAGATGCGCTGCTGCTGGATAATATTCGCCTGGGAATCCGGCAGTTCAGCTTTAATGGATTTAAAAAAATAATATAGAACTAATCTGATGGCTCCTGAACTTTCTGTTATCATTGTAAATTACAAAACTCCGGAATACTTACTTAACAGCATCCGTTCTGTTTTTGCAAATGGCACAGGGCTCTCAGCTGAGGTAATTGTTGTCGATAATGATTCAAAGGATGATTCGGAAAAGTTGGTGAAATTAAACTTCCCCGATGTTATTTGGATAGACATGGGCTATAATGCCGGATTTTCAAGAGCAAACAATGCCGGTATCAGAAAGGCTGCCGGAGATTACATACTTTTATTGAATTCAGATACCATCATCATCGGTGATTGTTTGCAAAAATCGTTGAAGTATTATAAGAATCTTGAACAGGGTGATCTGCAACCCGGCCTGCTGGGCTGTAAGATGAAAGATTTAAATGAAAATATATTGTTTAGCTCTAATGACACATTCCCTGGAATAAAAAAAATATGGAATGCCAATCCGGTAAAAATCTTTTTTACAAGAAAAAACCAGAAAACACCCGAATTTAGTGCGGAAGAAAAAAAACGGATTCATTCATCCAATCATCAGAGTGCGTGGTTGGGAGTGGCGTTTGCCCTTTGCAACAGGAAATTGTTTGACCGGGATCAGTTGTTTATGGATGAAGATTTTTTTATGTACGGTGAAGATATGGAATGGTGTTACAGGATCGCTAAAAAAGGATACCATCACTTTTTTTACAGCGAAGGTGAAATTTTTCATATCAATTGTGGCAGTTCGGGCATAAATGAATGGAAATCAGCCCAGGTGCAAATTTCCGAATGGCTTTATATTTATAAGACGAGGGGATATTTTTATTATCTCACCTTTTTGCTTTTAATAAAATTTAATTTCCTTTTGGATTATTTTTTATATTTGAAGTCATCACGACAAACCCGGGGTAGATTGGAAAATCAGATTTCTTATGAGCATCTTAAAAAAACAAATAAGCTGCTACATTCCTACGGCTGGAAAATTATTAAACAATTTAAAACGAAACCCTCATCTGCAATAAATTTTTTAAAGTATGGTCTTGAATAAGTTTAAAGAAAGGGCATTTATCCGCAAAAATGTCCGCGTCGATTTGCAGGTTATAAAGGAGCGATTTGAGAAAATAAGGCTTAAATCCACTGTTCTTGCTATCAGTCCCACCCCCACCAAATATTTTTGGCTTGGTGTAAATCAGGCAACCCACAATTTGTTCCCGGAAAATATTTTTGATATCCCGCAGTATTATTCCAGGACAGTATACAACCGTGAAGAACTAAATACTATTATTAAATTTATCCATGATTTACAATTTGAAACAGTTGTTTTTAGTGGTTTTTCCGGGTATTTTGAACCCATGATAAATTCCTTAAAATTACACGCTAAAGGATTGTTTATTGAATTAATTTACCATGGCTCCCTCTCCGAACTGGCGGGTAATCAGCAGATGAAAAATGATTTTTCCAGCATACTGAACCTGGTGAAAACAGGAAAAATTGACAGGTTGGGATTTGTCAAAAAAGGGCTCGATCAATGTATAAATAAATTATTGCAAATAGAATCATACCCTATTATACTTCCTCCTCCGGACACAACATCAATTATACGTGAAAAAGTTAGCATCAGAAATCATACTCACATCGGCGTTTTCGCGAACAATCAATTACGCAAAAATGTCCATAACCAGATGGCTGCAGCGTTAATGATTGATAACGCAATGGTTCATACAACTGATAAATCTGAATATGCATATTTCAATTCCGACAACAGGATTATTCAACATGCTTCCAAATTGGCCTGGGAAGAATTTATGTTTCTGTTATCTCAAATGGACATTAACCTTTATAACACGTACACCGAAACATGGGGGCAGATCGTTGTGGAAAGCCTTGCCATGGGGGTTCCCTGCCTTACAAATAATTCAAGCGGGGTGCTCGATACAAATAAACAGTTAAAAAATTGGCTGGTGGTGCCAGAACACGACAACCCTTCGGCAATTGCAGAGGCAATTAAAGAGACACTGGAAAACAGGGAAGAAATTGTGCAACTGGGTTATCAGTTTATTGAGGACCTGAAAGTAGTAGCGCAGAATAAACTGAATGAATTTTTAAGATTTTAAAACTATGCTATTTGAAGAAGCCGTATGGATCGGAAACGAAATTCAGAAACTGACAGGTGCCGGTAGCATACAAAGAGTATTGAATATTGGAAGTTCTACGCGTGAGAGCTGGGAAACCGAGCAAAATCATGTGCAGGCCTATGTGATAAACAAAATAAAAAATGCAGGTGCCCGGCTAATTAATACGGATATTAAAAAGGGTGAAGGAGTAGATATCGCCGGGGACTTGAACGACCCTAAACTGATTGAGGAATTGTCGGAAATGGACTTTAACCTGGTTATTTGTGCTAATTTACTGGAGCATGTAAAAGATCCTGAAAAAATTACTGCAAGCATTTCCCAAATAGTAAAGCCGGGCAATTACGCCATCGTTACGGTTCCCCGCATTTATCCCTACCATCCTGACCCCGAAGACTATTTGTTTCGTCCTGATGCTAAAGAATTACAAACTTATTTTAAAGGTTTTGATCTGGTAGCGTCCGCTGAAGTAAATGGAAAACGCACAATAAACCATAAAGGCAAAATAAAATACTATTCCTGTTATTTTCAGGTGTTGCTGTCACAACCGAAACAGCTCCTAATAACAATAGTGAGATTGCTGACACCTTTTTATAAATACGCGAATTGGAAAAAGACTGCATTTTATTTTCCAAAAATTTTCCAAAAATTTTCTGTTACATGTATTGTTCTTGTAAAAAATGATTTAAGTAATGCATAATTCAGCAAAACCCAGAATCATGTTTGTGGTGCAAAGCCTTGTAAAAGGTGGCGCCGAGCGTTTGGTGCTGGAAATATCAAGGGAACTGATCCGGCGGGACGCCGCAGAAATATTGATTGTGGGTTTTGAAAATAGAAATGAATACCCCGAACTTAGTGAAGGTATAAGTTTTGTGCATGCAGCTATTACTTATCAATTGTCTGTTTTCGGTAACAATCGAATAGAAATCAATTCACTTCTGCAGTTAATCAACGAGTTTAAACCCGATATTATTCACACCAATTGTTATCTGCAGGAAGCCCCGCCTCGTGAAGTGGTTTTTCCGGACATAAAATATTTTTCGCACCTGCATGATAATATGCCGGCTTTTCGAAATCTAAAATTTCTGGATTTGTTTAAGCGGCCTAGGCTGGCGGAATATTATGAAAAAAGAAGGCTCATACGGAAATACAAAAAATGTCATAACACGTTTATTTCAATTTCGGAAAATACCAGTTCTTACTTTAGGAAAAATCTTCCAGGGGTGTTGGCAGAAAAAATAATATTACTTCCCAATGCCATAGATTTTAAAAAATTTTATGACCTCCGGGCCAGGGAATTTGATGGCAATAAAACCATTCAACTCATTAATGTAGGCCATTTTGCACCTAAAAAAAATCAGATTTTTCTTTTGAAGGTCGTAAAAATATTAAAGGAAAAAAACAGTAATGTGTTTCTTAAATTTGTAGGCGATTATAAAACGGTGAAGGAAGATTTTCTCAAAGAGGCGGAACAACTTGGGGTTCGGGATTCGATAGAAATGACCGGAATGGTTTCAAATGTTGAACAATACCTCAAACAAGCGGACATATATGTTCATTCAGCTCTTTATGAACCTTTTGGCCTGGTATTACTGGAAGCAATGGCAGCGGGATTACCGGTTGTTTGCCTGGATGGCGGCGGAAACCGGGACATAATGGAAGATGGCAAAAACGGATTTATTATTTATGAGCAAAACGCTGAATTGTTTGCAGATAAAATTATGGAATTGATAACCAATAAACAGCTTTATTCAGCCATGAGTTTTTATGCAATTGAGTTTGCAAAAAAATACGATATCAAGGAATATGTGGACAACCTTTTAAAATTGTACAAGGATTAATTTTACAAAAAGACCACGTTAAATGATTATATGAATAAAGTTCACTTTCCCGGTCTGAATGCTTTGCGTTTTATTGCTGCACTTTCTGTAATAGTAGGGCATGTTGAACTGATCAAATTTAATTATGGCATTAATAATTTTTATAAAATAATTCCTTTTTTTGAAAGGACTTCGGGCCATCTTGGTGTAATACTTTTTTTTGTTTTAAGTGGCTTTCTGATAACATATTTGTTATTGTCAGAAAAAGACAACTACGGAAAAGTAGCTGTTAAGAAATTTTATATCCGTCGTGTCCTGCGCATCTGGCCTCTTTATTTTCTCATGTTACTTGTTGTTTTTTTATTATTCCCCCTAATATCAAAGGATCCTGCCAGCTACGCTTTTTTTAAATCCGGCAATATTATTCCTTCCTTGATTTTATATGTATTCTTTTTGCCGAATCTGGCGTTTCAACTTGGTATATGGGTGCCAACGGGAGCGCACCTCTGGTCCATTGGAGTTGAAGAGCAATTTTATCTCGGATGGCCGGTTTTGGTAAATTATTTCAGAAAAAGAATCTTATTGGTTCTTGTTTTTATTTTTTTTGGTGTGTCTTTGTTGCCGCACGTTATTGATTATTTCACCAATCATATTTCATTCAACACCGGTACTTTGTTATTCCTAAAACAAGTCTCGAAATTTTTTATGATCGCAAAATTTAATTCTATGGCATTTGGAGGAATAATGGCATGGTTGTATTTTTCAAAAAAAGCAGGTTTCCTGAAAATAATCCATCATCCGGTAACGGAAATCGGAGTTGTTGTTATCGCATTATCATTATGGATTTCAGGATATGTCCCTGCATATTTTGGAGACGAACTTTATACTTGTCTTTTCGGTATCATCATTCTTAATGTGGCAACCAAATCCAAACCAATAATAAAACTTGAAAACCGGGTGTTGGATTATCTTGGAAAAATATCCTACGGATTGTATATGTACCACTGGTTGTCGATTCTGCTCATTATGTATTTTCTTCGAAATGCCTTTCCAGTAATTGAATCTCACGGGAATGAACTTCTTTACAATATGGTTATGTATCCGGCAGCCATTTTATTGACGATAGGATTATCTGCATTGTCTTATGAACTATACGAAAAATGGTTCCTGGATCTTAAAAAACGATTCGCAAAAATTAGCAGTGGTTAGTTTATTGAGGAGGAATAGAGGTATACAATTAGAACTGCGTCGTAAGTTCCTGAGTTACTAGAGCGATAGGATCTTTTCTGCAAATGCGTTATAATTCTTTTCCGCATTATAATCCTTATTCCAGGTATTAAAAGCATTTTCACGCAGTTCCAGTTTTTCTTTTTCAGGCAACAAGTAAAACTTTTTAATGATTTCAGCAACTTTCTCAGGAGTTGAAACAGCAGGCAGAAGAAAACCATTGTATGCCTCTTTCACAATTTCAGGAGTGCCGCCGACTGCTGTTGCTAAAACCGGTATTCCAAAAGATATTGCCTCCATGATGGATACCGGAATTCCTTCTGATTCGCTGACATTGATAAACAAATCGACTTGATGGGTTCTGTAAAAATCAATGATTTGTTCGTTGGGCACAGCACCCCGGAATTCAAAGAATATTGTGCCTTGTGTGAGGTTTTGTGTGGCCAATTCTGTATGATCCTCCAAGAGTGGCCCCGAACCAAAATGAATCCAGTGAATTGGTATATCGTGGATTTGAGATAAGGCTTCAATAATTAAAGGCACCCTTTTTACCGGAATCAAATTTGAACAACTTACCAATACGATTGTATTTGCTTTGTGATATGGTGTGCTTAAGCAATCATTATTATAGGTTCCTAATTTTGCGACATGAAAATTTGAATGCGGAAATTTTAAAACGTTTTTTAAATAATCTACCCCGTCTTCGGCAATACAATATATGGCATCTAGCTGATCAAAGATAAACTTTCTTAATGGCAGGTATTTGGGCGTGTTTGCATAAAAATAAATATCCCAGCGGTGACATCTCGCAAGAGCCTTAATGGCAGGATTTTTTTCTTTTGAAAATGCACTGGCAACAGCCTTGTAGTCGGACCAATATGAGTAAAAATAAAAAACTGCTGTTTTTGGAAATTTGTTTTGAATTATTTGGGCATAATTACTTAATAAACACCCTTTTATTAAATCAATAAATAGAATTTTGAATTGAATAAAATGAAATTTAATCTTCAGATGTTGACTGGCAAATTTTATTTCCTGCCAGAAAATTCCAGAGAAAAGAAACGAAAGACCTTTGAGCTTTTGGAAAAATGAAAGATGCTCGTTAAAAACATACACCTCTGCATTCTTAGGTATATACCGGTCAACATTGGACTTTTTCTCTAAAGAGCAAATGATAACAATTTTATCAAAATGATTTTCGAGTATCCGGATTTCGTTTTCCACAAAAACTTCTCCGGGCCCATTCGGATAACAAGAAGTAAAAAAAAACAGAATTTTTTCCATTTTATATATAAACGCTCCTGAGTATTGAAAAAAAGTAGTAGTTTCGAAAACAAATATAAGACTTTTCAAAACAGTGAAGATAATTAACGTAGTTGGTGCACGCCCGAACTTCATGAAAATTGCACCCTTGATGGATGCATATAAAAATCATAAAGAGATACATCCCCTGTTGCTTCATACCGGCCAGCATTACGACAGGCAAATGTCTGATGACTTTTTTTCGGAATTAAACATTCCTCAACCTGATATATCCCTTGGTATTGGTTCTGATACCCAGTCGAAACAAGTTGCAAGAATTATGATGGCATTCGAAGATGTCTGTTTAGCAGAAAAACCGGATGCAGTTTTAGTGGTGGGAGATGTGAATTCTACAATGGCATGTTCCCTGGTTGCCAGCAAAATGGGGATAAAAATAATCCATCTGGAAGCTGGCTTAAGAAGTTTTGACAGAAAAATGCCTGAAGAGATTAATAGAATCGTAACCGATACGTTGGCGGATTTATTATTGACGCCATCTTCGGATGCAAATGAGAATTTAAAAAGAGAAGGAATTTCAGAAGATAAAGTTCAACTGGTTGGTAATATTATGATTGATACCCTGCTTAAGTTTTTACCACAGGCTGAAAATTCCGGTATTCTTAAAAAAATAAACCTGAAGAAGCAGGAATATATGCTTGTCACCCTTCACCGGCCAAGTAATGTGGATGATGGTATTTCACTTGAAAAGATTTTGAAAACCTTAGATCAATTGAGTGAAAAAATACATATTGTTTTCCCGGTTCACCCGCGTACCCTGAAGAATATAAGAAGCTGTAAACTTGAAATGTATTTGAAAAATATAATAACCACGGAGCCTCTGGGCTATTTTGACTTTCAAAAACTGATGGCTGATGCAAAGTTGGTTGTGACAGATTCCGGCGGTATACAAGAAGAAACAACAGTGTTGAAGATTCCTTGCATTACCTTAAGAGAAAATACAGAAAGGCCTGTAACCATTACGGAAGGAACAAATGAACTGATCGGTGCCGATATGGAAAAATTAGTGTTTTTTTCAGAAAAAGCCATTGAAAACAAATGGAAACAAAGTAGAATCCCTCAACTTTGGGATGGAAATACAGCGCATCGTGTTTTGGATGTTATTAAAAATAAACTTGCGGATAAATGAAAAAGGTCTTGATATTAGCCTATTATTATCCGCCCTGCAACATGCCGGGCGCTAACCGGCCTTATGGCTGGGCAAAATACCTGGCCGAAAATGGTTATTTCCCGGTGGTCGTTACCCGTAGTTGGGAAAATGAGATTCGTAATCCTAAAGACATATTGTTAAATTCTGGTTCGGAGATAAAGCATGAGGTCTTTCCAACACATGAAGTCTATTATGTGCCTTACAAACAAACGTTGAGGGATAAAATATATACGAATAAAGGTGTAAATAAATTTATTCTGCTGAGAAAAACCCTCACATTTATTGAAATATTTCTCAGCTATTTTTTTTCATCAGCGTCAAGTTTTAAAGAGTTATTTTATTTTTCAAAAAAAATTCTTAAAGAGGATGCCGGCTTTAAAATTTTGATTGCTACCGGAGCTCCATACCTGTTATTCAGGTTCGCTTTTTTGTTGAATAAACAATTTGGCATCAAATGGGTTGCTGACTATCGTGATGATTGGAATACAAGTGATATTGATGCTGAGCGGACCCAGGCCAACTGGTTGTTAAGAAAAATTGAATACCACAAGGAGAAAAAATGGGTGGGTAGTGCCGCCGCGCATACGGCTGTTTCACCTTATTCTGTTGAAAAAAATTCTAGATTTCTGAACAAAAAGGGTTTTACCATCCATAACGGATACATGCCTGAAGAAATCGAAAATGCAAAGGGTAATAATTTGTATGAAAAATTTACCATTACATTTATCGGGACACTTTATCCAACGCAGGAAATCGAAATATTTTTAACCGCTTTTAAAGAATTTGTAATACAGAACCACCGGGAAAAAAATATTCAGATTCTTTTTCCCGGCCTTGCATTTGACCCAGTCCAGAGTTTGAGGGTTATCGAATTTTTAAAGGGGTTTGAAGAATTTTATTCGATTACAGAAAGAGTCCCGAAATCTGAAATAGTAAAGATTGAACAAAAAACCCATGTCTTTCTTTATACCGCACATAAAATGCGCGGCATAATCGGTAGTAAAATATATGAATATGTGGGCCTGAAAAAACCTGTAATATTATGCCCTTCCGATAAAGAAGACATTGAAAAGATATTTACAGAAACAGGGATCGGGTATTGCTTCAATAGTTCATCTGAAGTACAAACGGCTTTAAATGAGCTTTATAATGAATATAAATCCGGCAAAAAACGACCTGATCTGAATGCGGACCAGCTCGGGAGGGTTGAATTTTACTCGCGGCGCAGCCAGGCAAAGGTTCTGGCTGGAGTGTTTGATGAAATATTATTGGAAAAAAATGCTCAGGTTCCTAATGAAAAAATTTATCAGCAATGCACCCGTTGTGTCATGGATACTTCCGATGCTGAAATTACCTTCGATAAAAACGGACACTGTAATCATTGTACTGATTATTTTGAAAAAACCATCAATCACATTTATCAGGGCGAAACCAGTGATAGAAAATTAGAGCTGCTGGTGGCAAAAATGAAGAGTTCGGGAAAAGGTAGAAATTACGATTGTGTTATCGGGATAAGCGGTGGCGTGGATAGTATCTACACAGCTTATCTGGTCAAAAAATATGGAATAAGAGCATTATGTGTACATCTGGACAATGGTTGGAATTCAGAACTGGCAGTCAGCAATATTGAAAAAACATTAAAGAAAATAAATTACGATCTTTATACGTGTGTGCTTGACTGGATAGAATTTAAGGACCTGCAGTTGTCTTTTCTGAAAGCTTCAGTCCCAGAGGCCGAAACTCCAACCGATATCGCAATACCAGCAGTGTTGCACCTCGCTGCGGCTAAGCATGGCATAAAGTTCATACTGAGCGGAGGAAATTACGCTACCGAAGGTATACTGCCAAAAAGCTGGCACTATGATGCAAAAGATGTCAAATACCTGAAGGCAATACACAGGAAATTCGGGATGAAAAAACTTAATACGTTCCCGACTTTTGGCTTTGAAAAGGAAATTTACTATAAATACTTCAAAGGGATAAGGATGTGTTACCCATTGAATTACATGCCTTATAACAAGAAAGAGGCTATCAGGGTGCTAGAGGAAGAACTTGACTGGAAAAATTACGGTGGAAAGCATCATGAATCTCTTTATACCAAGTTCATTCAATCATATCTTCTTTATGAAAAATTCGGCATTGATTATCGCCGGGCCACTTTTTCAACACAGATATGCGCGGGAGAAATGACCCGTGAAGAGGCGCTGCTGGAGCTGATAAAAAAGCCCTACGATGCCCTTAAATTGGAGGAAGAAAAAGAATATCTGAGCAAGAAATTTGATATTTCAATGGATGAATTAAATGATATTCTGAACCTTCCTCCAAAGTGTTTCAAGGATTACCCGAACAGCCGGAAAAAATTGGAGTTTATTTACAAGGTTTATCGAATGATAAATAAATAACCTCAATTAAACAGCAATCTGCTTTCACCTTAAATAATCTGCATTTGCTTTCTTTTTATATGCTTTATATTTATCAAGCATGATAAACATACTTGCTACAAAAAACGGCATAGCCGGAATTTTATACCGAACCAACGCTCCGAAATTTGCAGAAGCCATCCCTACCGCAAACATAAAAAAGACGGTAAATAATAAAGAAAAAATCAGGATGGGATCTGAAAAAATAAATTGAAAAAAACGGATGATTTTTAACCGCACCAATAGGTAAATTGTTAATAGTAGTAAAATAAAATTTTCCAACCCTGATATCATCATAACGGGATTTCTGGCTTCCCATAAAAAGGGCCGGTACATACCTGCCAGGATGGCTGCCGGGGCTACTTTCAGCATACCGCCGAATGACCCGTCAATTTTTCCGATGTTGTATGAATTAGCCCCGTATTGTTCAGATCTTAAAAGGTCTTCCTGGATAATCTGAGCCTTTTTGGCTGCTGTCCCAAAGCTCCCGTATTCCCCCAATTGCCCCTGAAATAGTGAAAGGCCTAGTAGAATAATTCCAAAGCCTAGTGATATAATAAATGGAAGCATAAAAGCCGCCAGCGCTTTATTTTTTATTTGTTTTATCCGGTCAAATGAAAGCCAAATGATGGTTCCGGGAAATAATGCCGCAAAAATATAAGGCTTGATCGCAATAATAATTATCGCATTAATAAGTCCTAAAAGAATATTCAAAGGGATTTTTTCTTTTTTATGAAAGATCATGTAAAGGGTATATACAAACCATGCTGAAGCGGCAAAAGTGTATGTGTCCTTCATTACCCCGGATCCCCAGAAAACAACCGAAGGAACAAAAAGAACAGCAATAGCTAATTGCTTTTTTAAATGAGGATAGAAATTCGTAAAAAAAAGAAATAGTTTCCAGACCCCCAGGTAAGAAAATGCAGCCACCAAAATGGTTGTCGGCAGAAAAGCCCGGAAGCCGATGGTGCTAAAAATACTGGAAAGGCTTATGACAAACCTTGTATTGGGATCTTTCCACATAAAATGGGGAGGGAATGTAGTCTGTGAATCAAAAGAAAACCAAACGCTCCCCGAATCTTTTAAGCCCGTAAAAGCGCCAAAATAATCACCGGGGTTTTTGAACAATAAATTTGACATGCTGATGCTGCCCCTTAAATAATCACAGGTATCCCCCCATGTATAATATTGAGTGAAAATCAGCAAAAAAATTATGGATGAAAACAGTTTAACTATCAGGCCTTTTAAATAATATTTATAAACCGGATTTTCATCAACCTTTTTTCTTTGGTGCAGGTAACCTGCAAAAAGAATAACTATAAATAAAAAAGGTGTATACAGATAATCAATGGTATTAAAAGAAACCGCGTCTACGTTGTAATTTAATAGGATTGCTAACATTCCCTGAATATTCAGTATTAAACAAAGGTAAAAATTATCCTTATTTATGATAAACAAATTGTCGTAAAATGAAAAATATTTGTTTCCATACACGATACTGGCAGTGTCGGGTTGGCTGCCAATCACCGGGTCCCAGCGCGCCGAAGGCGCTCTCCATAGGAGTCCTTTGGACCTATGGAGAAGTCACCCCGACACTAGCAACAAAAATCAATTTCACCCTTCGGGCCGGGGCAAAAAATTGATTTCCCAGGCGGCCAGGCAGAGTTCTTCCAAATAGGTCAATTGCGTCCTTTGCGTAATCTTTGCGTACTCTGCGGTTAAATTCATCGTATCCTAAGCAGACTTTACTCCGCATTTCATTGCTGAAGATTGCGGTTAAATATTTAATTTACCTCACAAAAAGCCCAAGATTTCCAGCCGTTCCACCGCTTCGGAAATTTTTTAATGCCGAATCTGGGATAAAACAATTTTAATAAGTAATTTTGACCGCCCAATAACAATTAATATATTATGAAAGAAAATTTCGATCCAAGGCTTAACTACGAAGAAACTAAGAAAGCTATAGGATACATTTCGTTGAAAGAAGCTACCCAGGATGACTGGAACCGTATAGGTTTTATGTCGGGGCTGGAAGTTCACCAGCAACTCAAAACAAAACAAAAACTATTTTGCCATTGCCCGGCGGGTGTTTTTCAGAAAAAAGATCAGTACGATGCTGAACTTTTGAGACATATGCGCCCTACCCTCAGCGAATTAGGCGAATACGACGGTACTGCCCTTATGGAGTTTAAAACGCGTAAGGAAATTGTATACCGTATAAAAAACGAAACAGCCTGTACTTATGATGTAGACGATACCCCGCCATTTAAACTTAATAAAGAAGCGCTGGATTATGCCTTGGAGATTGCCCTGCTCAGCAAGCTGAATATTGTCGGTGAGGTTCATATTACCAGAAAACAATACCTTGACGGAAGCATCCCGACAGGATTTCAGCGTACCGCAATCCTTGGTGTGGAAGGTGAACTGCCTTTAAAAAATAAAAAAGTCAGGGTGATACAGCTTAGTATAGAAGAAGATTCCTGCCGTGAAATCTCTGATATCGGGCACAGACGTGTCTATTCTACCGATCGTCTCGGAGTGCCCCTGATAGAAACCGTTACCTATCCCGACCTGTTAAATCCTTACGAAGTGAAGGAGTGTTGCGATTATATCCGTTTTTTAAACAGAAGCACGGGAAAAGTAAGAACCGGAATTGGTGCCGGACGTGAGGATGTGAACGTGAGCTGCAAAGGCGGGACACGTATCGAGATCAAAGGTGTGGCACATACACGCTGGATCCCGAAACTGACACATAATGAATGTTTCCGCCAATGGGCGTTGTTGCATATCCGTGGAATCTTAAACGAAAAAATGGGTGACGGTTCATCCTGGAAAATGAATTATAAAGAAGTGGAATTGAAAGATTTTCATTTTTCAAACCTTCCCCTGTCAGAAGAAAAACAGAAAACGTTTAAATATTATGCGATAAACCTTCCGGGATTTAAAAAGATACTCTCTCATTTTACCCAGCCCGAAAGAATACTTGCCGACGAGATCAGCGAACGCCTTAAGGTTATTGCCTGTATTGAAACGCCGAACATGACGCATTCAGAAGAATTTGTCCCGCTGATTAGTGAGGATGATTTTTCAAATCTCAGGACCATGCTTAACGCGAAAGATGACGATGCACAGATTATCCTCTGGGGACCGGAAGCAGATATGAAAACTGCTTTGGAAACAGTCGAAGAACGTTGTTTATGGGCTTTTAAAGGTGTTCCGAATGAAACACGCAAATCCCTGCCGGACGGCACAACAATTTTTGAACGTGTTCTTCCCGGCGCTGACCGTATGTATCCGGATACCGATTCTGTTCCTATACCTTTATACGACGAAGATATTAACCGTTTAAAAAAGAACCTGCCTACCGAAGTAATCACAAGGTATCAGCAACTCAAAAAATGGAATATCCCGGAAGATACCTATACTTATATTTTAAAGAAAAACCTGTATCCGGTAATAGAAAAAATAATTAATGAAAATGGTTTTGCGCCAAAATATGCGGGAACTTTTATCGGACATACCCTTAAATATGCTGAAGGCCAGCATGAGGTGTCGCAATATTTTAGTTATGATATGATCTGCGATATGTTCAGCTTTATAAAAGAAAATAAGCTCGATCTGCAAATCGCAAAGCAGATGCTTCCCGTGTTGATCAAGCACCCGAAAATGGATTTTGATTCTATCCTGGAGACCATAAAATTCAAAAAGATCAAAAAAGACGAAATTCTTTCGAACATTCCTTTTATGAAAGAAAAGTTCCGTCAGATACGCATCTCCGATAAGCCTGATGTTGAAACCAACTGGATTATGGGCGGCTTGCGCAAGATGGCAACAGGTAATATCAGCCTGGCAGAATTGAAGAGTATAATTGAAACGAGTAATTAATAGTTAAATATCATATCACAATGAGCGAAGATTTTTTTCAGGGATATAAAGGTGCTGCACTCGAAATATTAAAAAAATATAATGTCAGGGTATGGGGTCAGGCAGAGGTTGATACAACCCGTGGATTATTCAAAGGAACAGTGTTGCCACGTGCCGAAAATGACGACGACCAGCATATCGTCCTCAAGGTTATTACAGGATATAACATCGGAGTCGATGTAGCCACCGTTCTTTCTATGAAAGAGACTGGTTATAAGAAAGCCAATTATAAAATTCCTGAAAAGGAGTTTCCGATTACTCCCGGACTTCCAAAGGTTAAGTTGATCGGTACCGGAGGCACTATCGCTTCCCGCCTTGATTACCGCACCGGAGCTGTAATTCCGGCCTTCTCTCCGGGAGAACTTTATGGTGCAGTTCCTGAGCTTGCAGATATTTGTAACCTGGAAACCGAAAAACTTTTTGCTGTTTTCAGCGAAAATATGGGCCCGGAACAATACAAAAAACTTGCTATAGCTATCGGCCAGGAAATAGAAAAAGGTACCGACGGAATCATCATCGGGCACGGAACAGACACTTTGCATTATACAGCTGCCGCACTAACATTCATGGTCCAGAATCCACCGATTCCGATTATTCTTGTTGGTTCACAGCGTTCATCCGACCGCCCGAGTTCTGATGCCGCCTTAAACCTGATGCATGCTGCAACGGCTGCTGCACATGGTGATATCGCTGAAGTGATGGTGTGCATGTTCGGCCCTACTTCCGATGAATATGGATTTTTGCATCGCGGTACACGAGTGCGGAAAATGCATTCATCATACCGTTCCACATTCCGTACGATTGGTGATATTCCGGTGGCAACGGTTACACGTGCAGGTGTGGTACCGCAAAAACTAATTTATAACCACCGCCGCAAGGATACATCAAATGTGAAAATTACGCCCGTTTTTGAAGAGAAAGTGGGCATGTTGTATTATTATACAAATATGCAGCCCGATATGATCGACGCGATGGTCGACAACGGTTACAAAGGGATTATTATTATCGGCACCGGCCTTGGCCATGTAAACAAGCCTATTTATCCGGCCATAGAACGTGCAGTGAAAAAAGGTGTGGCAATTTACATGACAGTCCAAACCATTTGGGGATATGTACACATGTTTGTTTATGATACCGGCCGCGACCTGATGGCTAAAGGAATTATCCCGGCTGAAAATATGCTTCCGGAAGTTGCTTATATAAAACTCGGTTGGGCATTAGGACAAACAAACGACCTTGAAAAAGTGAAAGAGATCATGCTCACACCTATCAATGATGACATCACCGCAAGAGAACCTTACAATGGCTACCTGATCTACCAGGGCGGTGTGAAAGAAATAGAAGATTTTATCAAGAGAGTTCACAAATAGTGTGAAAGTGTCGGGGCAACTGTCAATGATATGAGCCCTTCCATAGCTTTACTGACACAAACATTAATGTTAGAAAAAATATTGGCGCGCTGGCAAGTCCTGCCGGCGGCGTGTGCGGGCGTGAATTAGAAAATATTAGAAAATCTGCAAAGGCGCCATCGGCGTCTGCTGTCAGCCAACTGGCTGACGGCACAACTTTGTCTAGATTTTCAATGTTTTCTGAGAGTGGGGGGTAGCATTCGGCAGGACTGTCCTTTTTTGCTTACTTTTTTGGACAAACAAAAAAGTATGATGAAAATATTATTTATTGAATAACTCCGTTGGGGAATTATTATTAAAGTTACTTCATAAAAGCCCACAATTTGCACCCTTCATAGCCGTACTACCCCAAACCTAAATGTTAGAAAAATTTTGGCGCGCTGGCTGGTCCTAATGGCGAACTGGGAGTTCCACTGAATCGGGATGGCCTAAGCTGACCATGAGCACTAATGTCACGCAGAGACTGCAGAATGGAACTGCAATCTGTAGGTAAGACAAAATGCCAAGGCTAAACTAAACCAAAGGTTAAATGTATTTTTCCCCTTTTTCGATCCTGACATCATTTACAAACTGCCGGATCTGCTGTTCATCATTTTTGCGGCAAACAAGCAGGATGTTTTGTGATTCAACAACAATATAATCTTCCAGGCCCTGAAGGACCACCAGTTTGTTTTCCGGCATGTTCACGATACAATTATGGCTGTCGTACATGATCACATCTTTACCAACTATGGCGTTGCCTGCATCATTTTTTACACGGTTTTCATATAGAGAGCCCCAGGTGCCCAGGTCGGACCAGCCGAAATCTGAACTTAATACATACACATTATCAGCCTTTTCCATGACACCGTAATCAATGGAAATGCTTTTACATGTAGTGTAAACTTGTTGTATGAATTCTGCTTCTTTGTCGGTGTTATAGATGCCTTTTCCTTTTTCAAAGGATTCCCTGATCTCTGGCAAATACAGCTCAAAAGCCTTTAAAATACTTTTTGCCGACCAGATAAAGATTCCCGAGTTCCAAAGAAAATCGCCGCTTTCCATGAATTGTCGGGCCATATCTAAAACAGGCTTTTCTGTGAATGTCTTGACTTTTTTTATCCGGAGATCATCGGGATATGTATCATTTTCTTTAAATTGAATATACCCATATCCTGTGTCCGGCCTGCTGGGCTTGATCCCCAGAGTCAGCAGCCAGTCGTTTTTCGAAGCCGCGATTAAAGCTGTAGAGATAATGTCAACAAAAGACTCTTCGTTCTGAATGATGTGGTCAGAAGGAGCCACAACGATGTTTGCATCGGGTGCTTTTTCATAAATTTTGTACGACGCATAGGCAATACACGGTGCAGTATTTCGCCGTGAAGGTTCGGAAATGATTTGGGCATTATTTACTGATGGTAACTGCTCTTTTACCAGCGCCGAATACTTTTCATTGGTGACAATATAAATATTTTCAAGCGGTATTACTTTCTCAAATCGTCTGAATGTCTGTTGGATAAGTGTTTCGCCGGTTCCCAATATGTCAATGAATTGTTTTGGATGAGATGTCCGGCTCATAGGCCAGAAACGTGAACCAATTCCCCCCGCCATTATCACGCAATAGTTATTGTTCATTGTCTGTATTTTGAGTTAGTAATTTATTACAAAAATATTAAAATATAATTAAAAATACACCTAATTTTTTGTTTTGAAGAGGATTTCTTTTTTCGAAACGCGGAATGTCAATTTAACCAAGATTGTGACAATGGAATATCAATTTGTTATACCAAAATTCAGACAAAGTTCAATTAAAATCCAAGGCATTGCTAATAGGTTTTACCTTCATGGCGGGACTGATCAAATACCATCTTTTGTTATTTAACAGAAACCTGCCGCTGCCAGTTCGTGCAGCCACTAAAACATATTATTTTTTTTGTCCTGGGTAGCGGATAAATATGTTTTTGGGCAATTGGGAAATATTTGGCGCGCAGGCAATTCCTGGCGTGCGGGCCTGCGTATGCGTGAATCAGAAAATATTAGAAAATCTTCAAAGGCGCTGTCCCGTGCAACGGGACATGCGTTTCCCGTCCGCGCATGCGGACGAGACTACTTTGCATAGATTTTTAATATTTTCTGAGAGCGGGCCTGCCCGAATGAACATTCGTTCAGGCGGGCTGAAGCATACGCCAGGATGTCCTTTTTTGTAACTTTTTGCCTGTCCCGCACCGCAGGTCGGGAGACATTCAAAAAAGTTAATAAAATATGGAAACATGAATTTTAATTTGGGTGGGTAATCCTGGAAATATATCAAAACCCAGTATTGTCTGAGAAATTTTAATGCTAAGCTTGAATTAAAATATACTCAAGCAAATTTTCCTTAAAAATCCAACGCATTGCTAATAGGTTTTACCTTCATGGCGGGACTGATCAAATACCACCTTTTATTATTTAAACAATAACATTTATATCGTGTCCTGATTTTGTTTCCTTTACGGAATACGTTTCCGTTTGGAATAGCAAAAACGGAATCAAAAACAAGCTCGTCAAGAAATTGTTTTACGTTATCGGTGTCATATTTCGAAAGAGTAACCGTAAGATTAAATTCAGATTTGTGAATAGGGTCGCTGTTCCTTACAAAAGTTTTTATCAAAGCATGCTCAATTTCCTGGGGAAAAATATTTTTCTCGATCAAAGAAAATATTAAAACCCTGAAATTTTCTTTCCATTCATCCCCATGAGGTTTAGCCTTTCTTTTATACATATTCCATGTGAGTAAATGAGCATATTCATGGGTTAAAGTAATAAGAAAAGCAAATTGGTTCAGGTTGTGATTTATGCTGATCCTGTGAAAGAATGTGTTCCTGTCCGGTGGCCGGTAGTCCCCCGATTTTGTTAACCGGTCTCGCGAAATACGAATCTGAACCGGATAAGTTTTTACCCAACTGTGAACTATTTCGATACTGGATTCAGGTATGTGAGAAACAAGAAAATCGTTATCCAATGTGGTGAGGCTTATCTGTATTTTCAATTTTATTACCGAACGTCGGACATTGATTATACCGGTGCTTTTTTGAAGCACATGCTGAAATAACAAGTAGTACAGCAAACAGCAACATGACGATAAGCTTGTTAGATTTCATATGGTTTATTGTTTTGTAAGTTACAATCATTAACGTAAGTAAAGGTCGGACAGTCCTTGCATTTGTGTTTTTTTGACGTTTTGCAGGAGTTGAAAATGAACGACAGGAAAACCAGGAATAAACACGCAATGCATACTCTGACCACTTTCATTGGAGGTTTTTTTACAAACTTAAATAAATTTATTTAATTCACAAAACATATCTGAAAAAACGAATAATTATTGATAAAATTATTTATTTTTTGTAGGATTTCAAAGCTTTTTAAACTGAATTCGGGTAAAGAATATGATGCTACTACTTCATCAGGAGTTTAATATCCATAGAAAAGAAAAACAAGAACATCTTTATTCTCCGTTTGGGGATTAACTTGGACGGTTAGCGAAAATTTCGCGAGTAGGCCTTTCCTGGCGTGCGGGCCAGCGTATGCGTGAATCATAAAATATTAGAAAATCTGCAAAGGCGCTGTCCCGCGCAACGGGACATGCGTTTCCCGTCCGCGCATGCGGACGAGACCACTTTGCATAGATTTTCAATGTTTTATGAGAGCGGGTGGAAGCATACGCCAGGATGTCCTTTTCTTTGGTTCGTTTCTTTTGGACAATCAAAAGAAATGAACAACGTAATCAAAAGAAATGAAATTATTTTATTTGTTAGGTTTTTTATACTACTTTTTTGAAGTCTTCAAATTTTGGATTGTTCAATTTTTGCAACGAATTTTCAAATTATTGCGTAAATTCGCGGAAATTAATATCCACCGGCTTGAAAAAGGCATTTTTTACTATCGGACAGTACGTCATGTTGATGAAAAAAGTGTTTACAAAACATGATAAAGGACCGGTTTTCCGTAATCAGATTCTGACAGAAATAGACAATCTCGGTGTTGATTCGTTGGGTATAGTTGCCATAATATCAATATTTATGGGGGCCGTTGTGGCTATTCAGACAGGTTACAATACTACAAGCCCTTGGATACCGACCTACACTGTCGGATTTACTACAAGGGAATCAATAATTCTTGAATTTTCCAATACCATTATTTGCCTTATCCTCGCCGGAAAAGTTGGGTCACGAATAGCATCCGAAATTGGAACCATGCGTGTTACAGAACAAATAGATGCGTTGGAGGTTATGGGTATCAATTCTGCCAATTATCTGATTTTACCGAAAATTGTAGCTGCTATATTAATTTTCCCGGTGCTTGTTTGTATCAGTATGTTTCTTGGTATATTGGGTGGATGGTTTGCTGCTGCGTGGATGAATGTGGTAACGGTTTCAGCATATTATGACGGGATTACTCTTGATTTTATCCCTTTTGAAATTTTTTATTCTGTTGTTAAAACGATTGCCTTTTCATTTGTTATCACTTCTGTGTCGGGATTTTATGGTTTTTATGTGCATGGAGGCGCGCTGGAAGTCGGGCGTGCCAGCACAAAAGCTGTGGTGATGAGCAGCATTCTCATTATTCTTTGCAATCTTATCATTACACAATTAATGTTATAACATGATTGAAACCCGCCACATATCAAAAGGATTTACCGACCACTCGGTCATTCACGATATCAACGTGACCTTCGATCGTGGTAAGACAAACCTGATCATAGGCCCCAGCGGTTCTGGAAAAACAGTGCTGATGAAATGTATCGTCGGACTGCTGGAGGTTGATGAAGGCCAGATATTGTTTGATAATCGTTTATTCACCGGGATGTCTTTTAATGATAAAAAAACCATAAGACAGGAAATCGGTATGATGTTTCAGGGTGGCGCGTTGTTCGATTCGATGAATGTTGAAGAAAATGTCATGTTCCCCCTGACCATGTTTACAAAAAAATCAGCAGAGGAAAAACTCGACCGTGTAAATTTTTGCCTGAAGCGGGTTAACCTTGAAAATGTCAACAGATTGTACCCGGCTGAATTAAGCGGTGGTATGAAAAAACGTGTGGCGATTGCACGTGCCATTGCTATGAATCCAAGTTATCTGTTTTGCGATGAGCCTAATTCGGGCCTTGACCCGAAAACGTCCATACTGATCGATAATCTTATCAGTGAAATCACTCAGGAATACCAAATGACGACGGTCGTCAATACACATGACATGAATTCTGTAATTGAGATCGGTGATAAAATTGCGTTTATTTATAAAGGAAAATTATGGTGGGTGGGAGATAAACACGAAATACTTGATACCGATAATGAAGAGCTGAACAACTTTGTTTATGCTACGGAGCTTACCCGCCGCCTGAAAAAATAATTATGAATTATCTGGATATTATTATAATTATCCCGCTGGGAATAGCCGTTTTTAGAGGTTTACGGAAAGGGCTGATTATCGAACTGGCATTATTAGCATCGCTGTTTGCCGGTATCTTTGCCGGAATTTATTTTTCAGATTTTATCGCAGAACTCCTCATTAAAAATTTTGGATTGAATCCTATCTATACAAAAGCTGTTGCTTTTGCTTTGATATTTATAGCTGTTATTATTGTTGTCCGTCTCATAGCAAAAGCTATTGAGAAGATGGTTGATCTGACAGCATTGAGTTTTGTAAATAAAATTCTCGGAGCTTTATTTTCAGCCTTGAAAATTGCATTTCTCTTGAGTGTGATTTTCTTTCTTTTCAACAGATTTGATACTCATGAAAAGGTAATCACAACTCAATCAAAAGAAAAATCGCTGCTCTATAAACCTGTTAGCCTTATTGCGCCCTTATGCATTCCAAAAATAAAATCTGAAATCGCTAAATGGCAGGCTAAGGATAGTATCCCTCAGGAAAGACAACAGGAAGAACAGTAAGATTTAAAATATTTAGCCCATATGCCATAGGCATCCCTTCGTGACGGGGCTTTAGATAAACTTATATAAAACAAAATTTATCTTATAGCCTCGGAGAGGCCAAACATTTTTATAAAACTTAATTATTTCTACTAATTAAAAAATAATAATGCGGAATTCCATCTAACATAATAGAAATTTCCTGGTTTCATTAAATTCGAAATCTTATTGAATGATTAGACACTTTATCAACCCTTTTATTGTTTCGTATTCAGTCGCGGCGGACCGGCAGGGTGGAGGCGCGTTGGCAGGCCCAGACGGCGGGCCAGTGCTGGCGTGAATCAGAAAACATTAGAAAATCTACAAAGTCGCCAACGGCGTTTCCTGCCCGCTCTGGCGGGCGGGACCACTTTGTTTAGAATTTCAATGTTTTCTGAGAGCGGGCAGAAGCATTGTCTGGGCTGTCTTTTTCTTTGGTTCGTTTCTTTTGGACATGCAAAAGAAATGAACGCCCAAATCAAAAATAAACGACATTTTTTTTAAGGTAGATACTTTATCCTTCTTTTTGAAGCATTATAATTCGGGTTAAAAAGCAAATATCAATGGAATCGTGCCACCCGCAGCGGGGCAAAACGTTTTTGAATTACACATTAACATCCCAAAATATCAGGAGGAAAAACAACAAGAAGAAGAGTAAGGTGCTAATCTTCCATTATCGCTTTTACACCGGGTAATTCCCTTCCTTCAATATATTCAAGCATGGCGCCGCCACCAGTGGAAACATAACTTATCTGGTCGGCAAGGTTATATTGATTGATAGCAGCTACAGAGTCACCACCGCCAATGAGCGAGAAAGAACCGCTGATGGTTGCGCTGGCAACCGCAATGGCAATCGCTTTGGTTCCCTGTTTAAAATTCGGAAGCTCGAACACGCCCATCGGGCCGTTCCAAATGATAGTCTCTGACTTATTGATGATCTCTGCAAAACGGCGGCAGGTCTTCTTGCCTATATCAAGCCCCATCCAGTTTCCGGGAATAGCATCTGCCTGGCTTTCCTTATAATTTGCTTCATCATAAAAACCATCCGCAATAATCGCATCAGTCGGAATGTATAAATTAACACCTTTCAGCATCATTTCCTGCACCATTTCCTTTACTTCGGGAATCTTATTATCCTCCACAAGCGACCCACCGACTTCACCTCCAAAGGCTTTGATAAATGTAAATGCCATACCGCCCCCGATGATCAGGTTGTCAACTTTATTGATCAGGTTTTTAATAATGGAAATTTTCGAGGAAACTTTGGCCCCTCCAACAATAGCGGTAAAAGGAGACTTTGCTTCGTGAAGTATAAAGTTTAAATTTCTCAGTTCGTTGGCAAGTAATATCCCGAAATACTTGTTCTTTGGAAAAAATTCAGCAATGGTCGCTGTGGAAGCATGTTTACGGTGTGCTGTGGCAAAAGCATCATTGATATAAATATCCCCTAATGAAGCCAGCTCTTTTGCGAATTTCCGATCGCCCTTTTCTTCTTCAGGATAAAACCTGAGGTTCTCCAAAAGGACAACATCACCGGGCTTGAGAGCGTTACACACTTCAAAAGTTTTTGGGCCAAACAGGTCGCGCGTAAAGATGATATTTCGGTTCAACAGTTTGGATAAGCGCGGAACTATAGGCGTTAACGAATAATCCTGCTCATATCCGCCCTTCGGACGACCAAGATGTGACATGAGTATCACAGTGCCACCATCATTCAATACTTTCTGTATGGTCGGGATGGATTCTCTGATGCGTGTATCATCGGTTATCTGGCGGTTTTGGTCCAACGGCACATTAAAATCAACACGAATCAGAACTTTTTTATTTTTAAAATTAACCTTGTCTATAGTCTTTAATTTTTCAATGGTCTTATTCATAATATTGATTTTAAAATTTCAGTAAAATTAGTAATCACTAACTGATAAGCAAAAGAAAAATTGATTTTTATTCGTGATACAAAATTTTTCGAGTGTTAATGAAGTGAAAATTTAAAATTGAACGCATGGCTGGCACAGCCAGACAGGTTTGATAATTCGTGCCAAATATTTCTGTCATTAAATACAAACACTTTATTAAATTTGTGATACACTTTTATTCTATTATCATGCCCCAGTTTAAAAACAATATAATATCAAAACTTCCGCAGATGGGAAACAGTATTTTTGCTGTGATGTCCCAGATGGCAAATGAATATAATGCCATAAACCTGTCACAAGGTTTTCCCGATTTTGAAATTTCTTCGCAAATGATCGAACTGGTGCATAAATACATGAAGAAAGGCAAAAATCAGTACGCACCTATGCAGGGTGTGTCCGAATTAAGAGAGGCAATTTCATTGAAAATCAGAGAAACCTATAACATCCTGTACGATCCGATTACCGAGATCACGGTTACGGCCGGTGCTACCGAAGCCCTGTTTTCTGCCATCACGGCCTTTATCAGGGAAGGTGACGAAGTAATAATTTTTGAACCCGCGTATGATGCTTATGAACCCGCGGTGAAACTGAATGGCGGTATACTGAAATATGCCACACTGAAGTATCCCGACTACCATATTGACTGGGACGAGGTGAAAAAAATGATCTCTCACAAAACGCGGATGATCATTATTAATTCCCCACATAATCCAACCGGGAGCATCCTTGGAAAGCAGGACCTGGAAGCGCTTGCGAAAATTACTCACGGTACTGATATCGTCGTTCTCAGCGATGAGGTTTATGAGCACTTGATTTATGATGGGTTTCAGCATGAGAGTGTATGTCGTTATCCGGGTTTGGCTGACCGCAGTATGATCGTGGGTTCATTTGGCAAGACGTTTCATGCAACAGGATGGAAAATGGGTTATTGCCTGGCACCCGAGAATCTGATGACCGAATTCCGGAAAGCACATCAGTTTGTTGTTTTTGCTTGTAATACGCCTGTTCAGTATGCAATAGCTGAGTTTTTAGGTAACAAGGAAAATTATGTTTATCTGAATGAATTCTATCAGAAGAAAAGAGACTATTTTGTTGAACTGATTTCAAAATCCCGGTTTAAAATAATTCCTTCCTTCGGCACATATTTTCAATTACTCGATTACAGCGATATTTCAGATGAAAAAGAAACTGATTTTGCAATACGTTTGACAAAAGAATTTAAAATTGCCTCAATACCGGTTTCTGTTTTTTATCACAGACATATTAATAACAAAGTGCTAAGGTTTTGTTTTGCCAAAAAAGAAGAAACCCTTGAAAAAGCTGCAGAAATATTATGCAAGATATAACAATCACCATAGTTCAAAGCGACCTGATCTGGGAGCAACCCCGAAAAAACCTTGATAATTTTGATAAAAAACTAGGGACGCTCAAAGATGCGCAGGACATTATTGTTTTGCCAGAAATGTTCAGCACCGGTTTTACTATGAATGTCAGGCAATACGCTGAAGATATGAATGGTGCCACCTTGTTTTGGATGAAAGAAAAAGCTGCGGGTTTGAATGCGGCGATAACCGGAAGTTTTATTTTTAAAAGCCAAAACAAATATTACAACAGGCTTGTATGGATGAATCCCGATGGCAGTTATAAAACGTATGATAAACGCCATTTGTTCCGTTTCGGGAATGAACACGATTATTTTGAAGCAGGCACTGAAAAAATAATTGTTGAGCTCAACGGATGGCGGTTTTGCCCGATGATATGTTACGACCTGCGGTTTCCTGTCTGGACAAAAAACCGGCTCGAAAATGAGAAATTTCAGTATGACGCATTAATTTATGTTGCCAACTGGCCGGAAGCCAGAAAATTTCACTGGCAAACATTACTGAAAGCGCGTGCCATTGAAAATCTTTCATATGTTGTTGGCGTGAACAGGATCGGGCCTGACGGGCGCGGAACCCGCCATTCGGGTAATTCAATAGTAATAAGCCCAAAAGTTGAAACGCTTTGCGAAATAGATGATAATGCAGAGGAAATAAAAACTATTACATTGAGCAAGTCAGACCTTGTAAAATACCGCGAAAAATTTAATGTAGGCCTTGATTGGGACGATTTTCAGCTTTTATAGAAAACAAAAATTTTTTCCCCAGTCCATAGGAACCCCATTATGGTATAATTCATGAAAAAAATCCGCCAAAGCTCCGTAGGAGCGACATTATGGTAGAAAATGTTTTAGGCCCCAGCCCCATAGGAGCGACATTATGTTATCCTATTGATTCACGGTCCAAAAAACGGTTCAGCACAATCAGCAGCCACAGCCTGTTGTACAAATATTCCTGTCCTTTATTGAAAAAACGATCCTTTAAATCGGCAACATGCCTGTAATCAATCAAAAGATGTTTGCGAATTTTTTCTTCAGAAAGATGTTCCTCTATAAGATATTTTAAATCAGTCTTTAACCATTTCTGCAACGGAATAGAAAATCCCCATTTTGGCCTGTCAAAAAATTGAGGAGGAATATAATCGTATAAAACTTCTTTGAGCAGATATTTTTGAATATTCCCCTTCATTTTCATCTGCTCTGGAAGGTTATAGGCAAACTCCACAATGCGGTAATCCAGCAAAGGTACGCGGGTTTCAAGCGAATATCTCATGCTGGCACGGTCAACTTTTACCAAAAGGTCATCTTTAAGATAATATTTCAGATCAAAAAGTGACTGTGCTTCTGCAGGCGAAAGATGAAGGTCTTCATAATGCTCGTATAGATCAAACTCATGATAAAATTCCGGATTAAGCAAAGCGGAAATTTCCTGTCTTTTGAACATGTTTTGTTCCTGCGAAAAAATATGGCTTTTCAGATTTGAGGTCTTTTGGAAATCGAACAACTGCCCTGCGCGTTTGTACTTGTTCCCGAGCCTTGATAGGTCTGAATAAATATGATGATGAAAAGTTTTTAAAAAAGGATTATTCAGCCGTTTTGCCCATTTATAAGCGCCGTAGCCCATGAACAGCTCATCGCCGCCATCACCGGACAGGGTCATGGTAACATGTTGACGGGCTAATTTTGAAACCAGCATCGTTGGGATGGCAGATGAATCGGCATAAGGTTCGTCATATACATCGGCAAGTTCAGGAATTAATGCCAAAGCGTCTTTCTCCGTCACCACAAATTCGTGGTGGTTCGTCCCCAGGTATTCCGCCACAGCTTTTGCATAGTGGCTTTCGTTGTATTTTGATTCTGTGAAACCGATGGAAAAGGTTTTAACAGGCTCTGTGCTTAAGTTTTGGGCAATAGCTGTAACCAGGCTTGAATCGACGCCGCCGCTTAAAAAAGTGCCGAAAGGAACATCGCAGATCAAACGATAATTGACCGAGCTTGTCAGAAGTTCTTTCAGTTTTGCTTTGGCCTCTTTTTCATCGGTGATTTTACCAATATTTATTTTTGATTCTAAATCCCAGTATTCTTTAAAGACAACACCCGAATTATTGATTACAGCATAATTCCCAGAAGGGAATTTGAATATTTTATCATAAATGGAATGAGGCTCAGGGATATAGCCAAGATGTAGAAATTCGTTGACAGCGGTATAGTTTATATGCAAATTTTTTCGAATCTGATCACTGGTGATGAGCGCTTTTAATTCCGAAGAAAATGCGAAATTCTGTCCGTCATAAAAATAATAAATGGGCTTTATGCCGATCCTGTCACGGAAAATAGTTAACGTTTTGTTTACCCTGTTGAAAATTGCCATGGCAAACATTCCGTTAAGTTTCTGAACGAAATCAACGCCCCAATGGATGAAAGCTTCAAGGATGACTTCGGTATCGGAAGTAGTCGAAAATTGTATAGGTTTTTCCGCAAGAAGTTCTTTTTTTATTTCCTGAAAATTATAGATCTCACCATTGAATATTATTACATGATTTTTGTCGTGTGAGATCATCGGCTGATTGGCAGCGGACGAAACATCTATAATGCTTAAACGCCGGTGGCCGAGTCCGATAAATCCTTCATAAAAATATCCTGATGCATCAGGCCCGCGATGTGTCATTGCATCCGTCATTCTCACCAAATCATCTTTCGAAAAAATGTTTGCTGATGAATAAAAACCTGAGATACCGCACATAATTAGGTGAGTTATAAATTCGGTAAATGAATGTTTAGTAAGGTTTATTTATCACGATTCCCAACTGCATACCGATTTTTGACATGATAGCCTGTTTCTTGCTGAATTTAGCCATAAGCAGCATGATATCTGGATTGTCGGGTTCTTCTTTTTGCATTTTTTTTATCTGCTCATGTATCTCTGACATTGCTTTTCCGACAATTTTAAAATTAATCGTGTTGATGGTCTTGGAAATATCATCTATCAGAATGCTTCTGTCCTCATCTTCATGCCTCGGAGTTGAAATCTTATATTTATCGTGCCAATTTTTGCTGAGTTCATACTTCTGGCTCAAAATCTCGATCACGATTTTCGAAATATTTTCATCGGTATGATTGATAAAATGAAGTGAATCGGTGTTTTCTGTTTTTGCTAAGATCTCTATATATTCATCATAGATTTGCTGATAATCCGGTCTGCTGAATTTAAAATCATCATTTAACAATATCTGCGAAATATAATTTGCAACGCTTACCGGGTATGCCTCTTTATGCCCCGGGTTATCCGGCATTTCGCTTTCAATCAATAATTCTAAATCACCATAACTCAAAAGCAGCCACAGCAAATATTTTTCATAAGAAGTTATGTCAAACGGTTCCTCAATGAGCTGTTTTTCTTCGGAATATTCTGTGGAAACCGGGATAAGGGTATCATCAGCCTCCGTATTTTCAAAACGGGAAACGTCTTTCTTGATTTTTTTTCGCAGCTGTTTATTGAGCTCGTTGATCAGCGATTGTTCCTGAATCTTCATCAGTTCGCTGCATTCTTTGATAAAGATGCTGCGGTGGATCGGCTCGGGTATAAGGGAAATAGTCCTGACAATTTCCTTAATAAGTTCCGCTTTTTTTATCGGATCGTTTTTAGTTTCTTCAAGCAGGAGCCTTGTTTTGAATATGATGAAATTGGACTCACTTTCTTTGATGAATTTTTTTATCTCAATAGAATCGTGTTTCCGCGCGTAAGAATCAGGGTCTTCATTTTCAGGAAAGATCACCACTTTCACATTCAGGCCTTCTTCAAGTATCATGTCAACACCTCTGAGCGAAGCTTTGAGGCCGGCCTCATCACCATCATATAAAATGGTAATGTTGTTGGTGAATTTTTTTATCAGCCTGATCTGCTCTGTTGTTAATGAGGTTCCCGAAGAGGCCACCACATTTTCAATGCCTGCCTGGTACAGCGAGACCACGTCTGTATTGCCTTCCACAAGGTAGCAGTTTTCTTTTGAAATGATTGCCGATTTGGCCAGGTATATCCCGTAAAGGGTTTTGCTTTTGTTGTAAATTTCCGATTCGGGGGAATTCACATACTTCGGTTTGTTTTTATCCGAAGTCAGTATTCTGCTGGTGAACCCGACAACCCTGCCACTGAGGTTGTGAAACGGAAAGATTACCCGGTCGCGAAAACGGTCATAAAGGGTCCCGTCATCTCTTTTTATCGACAACCCTGTTTTAATGAGGTAATCTTTGTTATAACCATTCTCCAGTGCTGTTTTCGTAAAATCATCCCAGGTGCTGGGCGAAAATCCAAGCTGGAACTTTTTAATAATGGATTGATTAAACCCGCGTTCGGTAAAATAAGTCATCCCAATCGCCTGGCCTTCTTCGGTATTGAAAAGGTTATTGGTGAAATGTTTCTGAGCATATGAAACCAGGCTATACAGCGATTCAAGTTCCGACTGCATGACCTTTTCTTCCTCGGTCTGAACCTCATCTGCGATCTCGATATGGTATTTTTCAGCAAGGTATTTTAAGGCATCAGGATAACTCATGTGCTCATGTTCCATGATGAAATCAACCGGCCCGCCGCCTTTGCCGCAACCGAAACAATGGTAAAAACCTTTGGCGGGTGAAACCGTGAACGACGGTGTTTTTTCGTTATGGAACGGGCAGAGGCCTATGTAATTTACTCCGCGTTTTTTCAGTGATACAAATTCCCCGACAACCTCATCTATTTTAGCTGCATCCAGAATATTTTGTATCGTTTCTTTGCGTATCATGGTAGTTTGAAAAAGAGGGTAAATTTACAAAAAATATATCGTTACCGCGTAAAATACTGTTTTGCACACGCTGACCTTCGCTGATTTGTTTGCTTTTCCCTTCTTGGAGGTGGCGGTACGGCTGTGTGCTGGCTCACGCCGCTGCCAGCCCGTGCTGCCACCGAATGGAAGCGGCGGTACGGCTGCGTGATGGCCCATGCTAAGGCTAGCCCGTGCTGCCACTAACTAGACGTTGGTGTATGGCTGAGCGTTGGCTCATGTCGCTACCAGCCCGTGCTGCTACTAAAAACTGTGCAGGTTTGATCTGTTGGCGCTTCGTGCTGCTATTCAAAGAAAACTCCCTTTAAAACCTTGCCATTGACTGCCAATCGCATTTGGCATATGTGCCTGTTGATCAGTCACGCAGAGCCCTTTTTCCAGACAAAACACTAATTAGTTTTAAAGCTATTCAAAAAGGTGTCGAAGCGTGGCCAGGTTCGTCAGTCTTCGACACATTGTTCAATTTATTACTTCTATTTTGGAATTCTACCGGAACAATGGCTCTGACTGACTATTCCGCTGCTAACCCTTGCTGCCACTAAACCAACAATCAAAAGAAGTGATATGATTTTAAATGTTTGATGTTTTTTTCTACTTTTTCGAAGTATTAGAATTTGGGTGAAAAAAATTACTAATTTTATCCGTTGAAAAATACTCCGAATATGCGCAATTTTAAAGGCTTGACAATAATTATTTTTCTGATGAGTATTTTGATATACTCCTGTGCTGTTTTTGATGTGTCTTATTCAAAAAAACCGGAAAAAGTAGCCGAAAAGTTTCTGAAACATTTTTATAAATTCGAATACGAAAAAGCAAAAAAATACGGAACAACACGCACATGCCAACTCATTGATATGATGGACCAGCTCGTAGCTGTCAGTGGCCAGAAAGTTTTTCCCGAAAACTCAAAATTAGTGATGCTTGATTGTAATTCAAAAGGGGATACTGCCATCTGCAATTATTTAGTCAACGATGTTAAAAGTGAAGTTATGCTCCTTAAGACCGATGGTAAATGGCTGGTTGACATGAAAAAAGAAGCATCCGGCAAATCAGGCAAGAAAGATTTCATAAAAATACATGATAATAAAGATGAGAATAATAATAAGAATTAGCCTGTTCGTTTTTTTGGCATTTTTTGTTTTTGGATGCAAAGCCACTCAGAATAAAAAACTAACTCCCGAAAAAACCTGTGAGACATTTTTTAGCTATCTGGATAACTATCAGTATGACAAAGCAAAAGAACTTGGTACCGAACACACTATAAAGATTGTAAACTTAGTTGAAACTCTATCCAAACTTGGGGGCGGTGGAAAAATAATTTTAACCGATAGTAAATCCGAATTTTTAAACTGTGAAATTAGCGGAACAGAAGCTGTTTGTAGCTATAAAACCTTTTCTGGTGATATACAAAAAGTTTATTTGTTAAAGCAAAAAGGCCGCTGGCTGGTAGATCTGAGAAAGGACCCGGAATAATTCTCCATCAATTCCTTCCAACCTTTTAAATTCCTATCCATTCTCATATCTCATTTAGTCCATTTATCTAATAGGGCACTGAGCCTGTCGAAGTGCCAACCACCTACCATCAACCATCAACCATCAACCATCTACCATCTACCATCTACCTTCCTTTTATTAACGTCTAATTGTGAGTAACTAACTTTTGAAGTCAAAAAAATCGGGCTTTTATAGGGTTAAATTTGCTATGCATTTAATGTGAGGATAAACTATGCCCAAAAAAAACACAGCTAACGAAAAAAAAATATTTGTGCTTGACACCTCTGTGATCCTGTACAATCACAACTCGATAAGAAGCTTCGACAACAACGATGTGGCAATACCAATTACCGTACTCGAAGAACTGGATAATTTCAAAAAAGGAAACGATATCAAGAACTTTGAAGCTCGTGAATTTATCCGTATCATTGACACGCTTTCAGCCGATTTTACCTTACAGGATTGGATCCCGCTCGATTTTAAGAATAGCGGGAACTTCAGAGTTGTCATCAATGGTAAAGGCGAAACAGATGCCTGCAAGATCCTGGGTGAGGACAAGCCCGACCACAGGATTTTAAACGCTGCGCTTTCCATGAAAAATCAATACCCCGGCAGAAAAGTTATTTTGGTTACCAAGGATATCAACCTTCGCCTTAAAGCAAAATCACTGAATATTATTGCCGAAGATTTTGAAACAGGAAAAATTAAGGATATCGATTCGCTTTATACAGGTAAAACCCTCATCGAAAACCTTCCCGGTTCGGTCATCGACAAAATATACGCTACCGGATATTGCCTGCCCGAAGATATCAATATAAAAGATCCTGTTCCTAACCATTATTTTATCCTGAAAAATACAAGGAGTTCGGCCCTCACTTTTTTCAACCCGGTAACCGGCCTTATTGAGCGTATCGAGAAACGTTCCGCATACAGGATCAGCCCCCGTAATGCCGAACAGGTGTTTGCCATGCATGCATTGCTGAACCCAGCTGTTAAACTTGTTACACTTCAGGGTGTGGCCGGTACAGGAAAAACCCTGCTGGCGCTTGCCGGAGCGCTCGAACAAAAAAAGGATTTTAAACAGATTTATCTGGCCAGGCCAATAGTTCCATTGAGCAATAAGGATATCGGGTATTTGCCCGGAGATGTCAACTCGAAGCTAAATCCTTACATGGAGCCCTTGTTCGACAACCTGAAAATGATCCAACATCAGTTTGATGAGCGCGACAAGGAATTCAAAAATATCACGGAAGCGGTTGACAAGGAAAAACTTGTTATTACTCCGCTTGCGTATATCAGGGGAAGAAGCCTTTCAAATATTTTCTTTATTGTGGATGAAGCTCAGAACCTCACCCCGCACGAAGTGAAAACTATTATCACCAGGGCAGGAGAGAACACGAAAATAATTTTCACCGGTGATGTCTATCAGATCGATACTCCCTATCTCGATTCGGAAAGTAATGGTTTGTCTGTACTGATTGACAAAATAAAACACCACCCCATTTATGCTCATGTTCAGCTGGAAAAGGGCGAACGTTCAGAGTTGGCCAACCTCGCTGGTGAGCTGTTATAATTGATGGATTTATTTTACAGGGAATATGGTAACGGAACTCCTGTGATAATGATTCACGGGCTGCTCGGCATGTCTGATAATTTTATTCCGCTTGCTAAAAAATTAGCTGAACAATACAAAGTTATTTTACCGGATCTACGTAATCACGGCAATTCGCCGCACAGCGAAGAGTTTGATTTAAGTGTGCTGACCGGGGATATTATAGAGTTATATCATAAACTGAATTTAAATTCAGCAGTAATTATTGGCCATTCGCTTGGCGGACGGGTAGCAATTTATGCAGCATTGAAAAACCCGGATTTGTTCAGCAGGCTGGTTGTTGAAGATATGGCTCCCCGCAAATATTCCGGTAATAAAAGCATAAATAATTTATTACAGGTCATGAGTCGGCTGGATTTGAAAAGCATGAGATCAATCAATGAAATTGATGAATCGTTAAAACAGAATATTCCAGATGCGAGGAATCGCCAACTGGTACTGAAGAATATCTCCAGAATTAGCGAGGGCGTCTATGAATGGAAATTAAATCTGGAAGTAATCACCAGGAAAGTGGAATCATTGATGGTCCCTGTTTTTGAGGAGGTGGCTTTCACAAAACCAACCCTGTTTATTAAAGGAGGCCGGTCAAATTTAATCAGGCCGGAAGATTATAAAATTATCTATAAATTTTTCCCTGCAGCAGAAATAGACATAATTCCTAACGCCGGACACTGGGTTCATGCCGATGAACCTCAATTGTTTCTGGAAAAAGTCTTGACTTTTCTGGTTGCTTAGTTTTTCTTTTTCCAGTGCAACGTCTCAATGATATGATCAATATCAGCCTTGATAAAATCAATAACGGGTGAAAGAGAGTCGTTGTTTGGTAAAATATTGAAATACAACGCACCTCTTAAAAAATTGGTGGTGCTGTCTGTAACGCAAAACTGATAAGTAGACGCCACCCCGGTTCCGGTAATATCATAGATCAACCCATACACCTGGTTTTTATCATCTATTATAGCTTTTGGTTCAATATCATCGGCTTTGGCAATATGCTTGTTTGCAAAGGACCGTGCATCTTCAAAATACTGATATAACATACTGTCGCTGGTTACAGGTTTATAACTGAGATGCAGGGTGCCTTTAAACGCAGGAAATTCCAGATTAATCCAGTATGGCTCCGCGTTTTCATTGACATCGGGCCGTATAATGGAATATACAGGGTATTCAAAGCTGTACGGATAAATGGTATCGAAGGTTTTATATTTTTTTTCGGGCAGCCCAATCCTGAAATAGCCTCTGGGCTTAGGAATATAATCGCTGTTGTTACAGGATATACAAAATATCAACGCTGTAAGGACGAAAAATGCCGCGAAAGATCTATTCTTCATGATCTTCTTCTTTCAATTGGTTAATAGTAACTTTTACTTTTTTTATACGTCGCAAATCTGAGGATAAAATTTTGAATGTTAAATCTTTGATTTCTATTGTTTCATTCTTTTGTGGGATATTTCCCGTGATCTCAAGTATCAATCCGGCTAAAGATTCTGATTCGCCTTTTATATCATTGAAAAATTCATCACTGAAATTTATTTTTTTTGCAAGGTCGTTCAGCGATGTCTTCCCGTCAAAAATATAATTATAGTCATCTATTTTCGAAAAATTCACATCCTCAGATTCCTCATCATATTCATCGCTGATCTCACCCACTATTTCTTCAAGAATGTCTTCCATGGTAACTATTCCTGATGTGCCGCCATATTCATCTACCACCACCGCCAGGTGGATTTTTTTCTCTTTGAACTCATTGAGCAGGTCATTGATTTTTTTATTTTCCGGTACATAAAAAGGAGGGCGGATAAGCGTTTGCCATTCAAAGGTGTCATCCATATGGATAAATTGTAGAAGGTCCTTGATGTACAATATACCACTTATATGATCAAATGTCTTTTGGTAAACCGGTATTCTCGAAAAACCAGCATCCTGAATAAACCGGATCAACTGGGGAAATTTTATATGGTATTCAACCGCAACAACATCAATACGGGGCTTCATGACTTCCACAACCTCCATATCACTGAATTTCACAATACCCTTAAGAATCTTTCGCTCCTGCTGCTGAGTTTTATCATCGGAAGTGATTTCAATGGCATCTGAGAGGTCATCTAAAGATATAGGCTGCTTTTTCCTGGCAAGTTTCCTTTCGATAATGCCTGTGGATCTTACCATTATAAAACTCAGGGGCTGGAATAGTTTTATTAAAAAACGCATGGGTTTAGCCATGAATTGAGCAAAAGCAACAGGATTCTGGCTTGCATAAATCTTTGGAAGCATCTCGCCAAACAGCAGGATTAGTGCTGTAACAACAATAAACTCAATCAGAAAACTTAAAATATAATGCCCGCTTAGATTAAAAAGGTTTATGGTAATGTATGTGGAAATTATTACAACTGTAACATTGACAAAATTATTGGAGATCAATATGGTAGCCAGAAGTTTTTGGGGCTGTTGTATCAATTGTAAAACAAGATGGAGTTTTTGCTTTTTTTTGCTTTTCTGCTCCTCCAATTTTTTTGAATCCAGCGAAAAAAATGACATTTCCGAACCAGATATCAGAGCGCTGCACAAAAGCAGTACAATAACCAAAATAAAACCAATGATAATCCCTGGAGTAACTGGTTTTATGATTGATTCCAGCAGTAAAAAATTAATTATGTTAAGCAAATCCATTGCGGATTTTTCAGAAAATTATGTTGTTTAGAAAGGTAAATCATCATCTGTTGGAGGAATTACCGGCGCTTCTGTCGTGTCGGGTGCATTTTCCGCTGGTGCATCTGAGGCATCTTTTTTTCCGCCAAGCATCGTCATGTTTTCGGCTTCTATTTCGGTGATGTACCTTGTCTGGCCGTCCTTCTCGTAGCTTCTGGTTTTTATTTTACCTTCAATGTAAACGAGCTGGCCTTTTCTTAAATATTTTTCTGCAACTTCTGCCAAACCTCTGCGGACAACAATATTATGCCATTCGGTCGTATCTGTTCTTTGGCCGTCTTTGTTTTTATACGATTCGGTGGTTGCTAATGAAAATTTTGCAACTTTATTCGGTTTATTCGGATCATAAGAATTTTCAAATGTTCTGATTTCCGGGTCTTTGCCAAGGTGTCCGACAAGGATTACTCTGTTTACTCCAGCCATGATTTTTGTGATTTTTTAATTTATAAGCAAATGTAATAAAAATCATTCATTAATTAATATGCTCTGGCAAAAATTACTTTTTGTTGAGACGGTTGCCCTGAATAAACGCATTTGCCCGCTTCTTTAGGATTATTCAAAGGAATACATCTTATAGTTGCCTTAGTTTCTTCTTTTATTTTTTGTTCCGTTTCTGGAGTTCCATCCCAGTGTGCGTAAATAAATCCGCCCTTATTATTAAGTACATCATTAAATTCTTCCCATGTGTTAACATGATAGGTGTTATCTTCATTATAAGTCTGCGCTTTTTGGAACAAATTCTGTTGAATTTGTTCCAACAGGTTTGCGATCTTACTGTCAATATCGGTTAACTGAAAGACTGATTTTTCCAAGGTGTCGCGACGGGCAACCTCCACGGTGTCGTTTTCCATGTCCCGCGGTCCTATCGCCATACGGATGGGAACACCTTTAAATTCATATTCGGAAAATTTCCAGCCTGGGGTGATAGAGTCTCTGTCATCGAATTTCACAGAAATACCTTTCTTTTCAAGGGCTTTTTTAATGTTTAACGCCTTTTCGCTGATCTGAGCTAGCTGCTCCGGTGTCTTAAATATAGGCACAATTGCTACCTGGATAGGAGCGAGTTTTGGTGGTAAAACCAAGCCATTATTATCAGAGTGAGTCATTACCAAAGCGCCCATCAGGCGTGTGGATACGCCCCAAGAAGTGGCCCAGACATATTCCAGCTTGTTTTCTTTGGTTAAATATTTTACATCGAACGCTTTTGCAAAATTTTGCCCCAAAAAGTGTGAAGTGCCTGCCTGCAGTGCTTTTCCGTCATGCATCAGTGCTTCTATGCAATAGGTTTCCAAAGCTCCTGCAAAGCGTTCATTGGCAGATTTAATTCCTTTGATTACCGGCATTGCCATCCAGTCCTGGGCAAATTTTGCATAAACATTCAGCATCAGTTCGGCTTCTTTAAGGGCTTCCGGTTCAGTCGCGTGGGCGGTATGTCCTTCCTGCCATAAAAATTCTGTTGTTCTTAAAAAGAGCCTTGTGCGCATTTCCCAGCGAACCACATTCGCCCATTGGTTGGCCAAAATTGGAAGATCTCGGTATGATTTTATCCAGTTTCGGTAAGCATCCCAGATTATGGTTTCTGAAGTTGGCCTGATGATAAGCTCTTCTTCCAGTTTTGCGTCTTCATCAACTACAACACCTTTTCCATCAGGAGAACTTTTTAACCGGTAATGTGTTACTACGGCACATTCCTTAGCAAAACCTTCTACATGGCTGGCTTCTTTACTGAAAAATGATTTTGGAATGAATATTGGGAAATACATATTATAATGACCCGTTTCCTTAAACATAGTATCCAGAGCTGCCTGAACCTTTTCCCAGATAGCGTATCCATAAGGTTTAATAATCATGCAACCTCTTACTGCCGAGTTTTCAGCCAGGTCAGCCTTTATAACCAGGTCGTTGTACCATTGCGAATAATTCTCTTCTTTTGTGATGAAATCTTTAGCCATAATCAAAAGTGGTATAAAATTTGTAAATTCCTAAATCCTTGACAAAACTAAAAAAAAAGTAAACATAAAAAATAAAAAATTGGAGGTTAAACCATGAAAACACTTGTTAAAATTCTTTGTTTAGTTGCACTTACAAGCTTCTTTATTTCGTGCAAAACCACCTATCAGACAAGTAATGTGTATGATGACGTTTATGGTAAAAAGGCCGTTAATCCTGCTGTAGTAGCCTCAAGCCAGGATCTTCCGGCAAGAACCGTAGCGCCTAATACTGATATTCCTTCTGATGGTGTAAATGGTGTAAATAGCGATCGGAGTTATGAAGGCAATAATAATGTTTATAATTATACCTCCCAAGACCCTAACAATTCTAACTCCGAAACTTACTATGATGAAGAAGGTAACACATACGTAACCAATAATTATTATTATGATGATTATTATGATTACGAATATTCATCACGTATCAGAAGGTTTGATGATTATAACCCGGGTTGGGGATATTATGATAATTATTACACTAATACCTACTGGTATAATTACGATCCTTTCTTCTGGGGCGTAAGTATTTATACTGGTTATAACTGGTGGTGGCCATCTTATTACTATCGTCCTTGGTGGGGATATAACTCATGCTGGTCTGGTTGCGGCTGGGGCTATGGCGGATACTGGGGTGGCGGTTACGGATGGGGTTATCACGGATATGGCTGGGGTGGCGGATATGGAAATGGCTACTGGAGTGGATATAACAACGGTTACTGGGATGGCTATTGGGATGGCTACAATGATGGCTATTGGGGATACTCACCCGACCATTATTTCAACAGTTACGATAATAATTCATATTATTATGGCCACAGAGATGAGGTTGTAGGTTCAACAAATATGCCCGCATCTGCACACGATCTGACCTTTGGAGATAAATATATACAAAGCCAAATTACAGCTTCTGGTTCAAATGGGTTCATTAATCCGAACCTTGTTAATGAAATAGGTACTGGGACAACAAAAAAACCTTCTAATGGTAATGTTTTAGGAACTAGTATAAAAGATAATATTGGCAGAACAACAAAACCTGTTAATACTAACTTCCCGGCTAATGGACTTAATACGGCAGGTGGAAAAGAAAATAACCTGAATACAAATAATAATACCAATGTTGTTAAGCCAAATTCGAATAACAACTATACAAAACCTGAAAACAACAATGTTGTAAAACCAAATTCGAATATCAATAACTACACAAAACCCGAGAACAACAATGTTGTAAAACCAAATTCGAATATCAATAACTATACAAAACCTGAGAACAACAATACGGTGAAGCCAAATTCAAATAATAATTATACTAAGCCTGAAAACAACAATGTTGTAAAGCCAAATCAGAACATCAATAATTATAATAAACCAAACAATAATACATACACTAAACCCAATACAAATACGTATACAAAACCAAATACGAATTCGGGCAACAATAGTGTCCCTTCTAACAACTACCAGAAACCGACACAGGATAATAACCAGAAACCGAATTATAATGTAAAGCCATACAACAACCCGAATTATAATAATCAGACCAAACCACAACAACAGTATTCAACCCCTAAAACCTATACTGCGCCTGATAACAATAAACAACCGAGTAATACTAAACCGGATAATTATTCCCCGAATAATTCAAATAATAACAACTATTACAAACCAGCTCAGAACAATAATTCTAATTATAGCAAACCTTCAAATTCCGGGAATACATATACTAAACCTTCGAACGAGAATAACAATAATTATTCTTCCCCCTCCAATTCCAGCAGTAAGCCCAATTATTCATCCCCTTCTAATTCCGGAACAAAATCAACCTATTCTTCTCCTTCAAATTCGGGAAGTAATGGGAGTTATAGTTCTCCATCAAGGTCAAGTAGTAGTTCGAACTCCTCATCAGGCTCTTCACGTACAGGCAGAAGGTAATTTTAATTGTTATGACAATGAAAAAGATACTTTTAATAACTAGTTTCCTGGTAATCATGATTACCGGGAAACTTGCTTCACAAAATGAAGTTGATGCTCTAAGATATTCCCAAATTAATTATGGTGGAACAGCAAGGTCGGTGGCTATGGGCGGTGCTTTTGGAACTCTCGGAGGAGACTTCACCTCATTGAGCATTAATCCCGCAGGCATTGGGATATACAGTAGTAAGGAAATAACCATAACTCCCTCAAATTATTTTGTGGTCGTAAAATCAAAATATAATAATAACTCCACGGATGATTTGAAGTACAAATTTAACCTTAACAATGCCGGTATTGTGCTAACCTTCACTCCAAAAAATGAATCTGTTTGTAAAGGGATACAGGTGGGGTTTGGATTCAACAGATTGAATAATTATAGTTATAACGGATTTTACGAAGGTGAAAATACAACAAATTCAATTTTGGATTATTTTCTTGCCAGTGCCCAAGGTATTCAGCCCCAAAACCTTAACGAGTTTAATACAAAATTGGCATTTAATACTTATCTGATAGACACTATGGGCGGATTGACAAATTATGTTAGCCCGATATTGCACGGAGGAATTCTTCAGAGTAAAAGCACTATGGTTTCAGGATCAAACAACGAACTCGTATTAACTGTAGGCGGAAACCTGAACGATAAGCTATACATGGGTGGTACCATAGGCTTTCCTTTTATCAGGTATTCTGAAAATTCAATTTATGAAGAAACCGATGCAGGAGATACTCTTGCAAATTTTAAGAAAATGGAATACAATAGCTATCTCGAAACTCAGGGAAGCGGATTTAATTTTAAGTTTGGAATTATTTACAAAATCACTGATTGGGTTAGAATAGGTGCATCAATTCATACCCCCTCTTTTTATTCTATGAAAGATAAATGGAATACAGATATGGTTGCTTATTATGATGATGGTGCAAAATATACTTCTAAATCCCCGGAAGGCGCTTTTGATTACAAGCTAAATACTCCTTTTAGAGCTAATGGCGGTGTGTCGTTTATTATTAAAAAAATTGCTCTTATTTCCGGAGAATATGAATTTGTAGATTATAGAAATGCACGTTTAAGATCCTCCACAGAACGATTTGTTAAAGAAAATAAAGCGATTGATAATATTTATACGTATCAGTCAAATGTAAGGGCAGGATTTGAAATTAAATATAACATCGCAAGTTTTAGGGGTGGTTATACATTTAGCTCCAGTCCTTATGCTTCAAAAGAAATTAATGATGGCACGAGGCATTCTTTTAACGGAGGTATAGGTATAAGAATTAACAAGTATTTTATTGATCTCGCCTACAGTTATGCGATGTCGAAAGAAAAATATTATTTATACAGCCTCGTACCTTATCCGGTAACTAATTCTTTCATTGCACATAATGTCCTGCTTACTTTTGGTGTTAAATTATAATTGATGATTTTTTAAAAAAGGGGCGGCCTCAATTTTGAGGCCGCCCCTTTTTTTGCATTTAATCAGCAGTTTAGTTGTTTACAACCAGCTTTTTAATAAGTTTATTGTCATTGTAATTGAATTCAATAAAGTATATGCCTGATTGAAGTGCGTTGGTGTTATATTCGAACTTAACTAATCTGTTTGTTTGGGTTATGTTTTCTATCCTGTCTACCAAGCCTCCGATAACATCATAAATATTTATTATTACCGGAAGATTAATGTTCTCAAAAGTTATGGTTACGGTTTTATCTGTGGTGGGATTAGGATAGATGCTGATATTTCTGATGATTGTTTCTTCAATAACACCACTTGGATTAATGACAACATTTTTAATGATGGATTTTGTCCCGCAACCATTGGTGACTGTCTGCTGAACAGCATATGTACCGGCTGTAGCATAGGTATGGGCCGGGTTGGCCAATGTGCTTGTAGAGCCATCTCCGAAATCCCAGAAATATGAAGCAGCATCAGTGGACATATCTGTAAAAGCTACATCGTAATTATTTGTTGTAAATGAAAAATCAGCAGTTGGTGATGAAGTGTTGATATAAGCAGTCAGAGCTGAGCGGGCACTGCTGCATGTTGGTGATTCAATTTCCCAGTCATAGAAATAATAATAACGTATTGATGCTGTTGCATTTGTTCCAGTTATTGAAATTTTACCCTGTAGTTCATAAGGAAATGTAATGCCGCTATCATCCCGGTACATGTTTGGATTGGTTGTGCCACACATAAGCTGCATATCTGTTCCGACAGGGACATTAAAATCAAGTGTTATCCTGCTTTCACCGGCAGGTACATTAATGGTTGCGGTTTGAATCACGGTACCCGAGCTGTTTCTTAAATTAATGATCCTGCTTCCGGCAGCTCCTGCATATACTTTTACGGATTTCAATACCACTGGTGAATAGCAATCAAAAACCAGCCAGTAACTATTATTGGTATGCAAGGCGGCACTTGCATCTTTGTCGGTTTTTCCAACGTATTCTAAAGGCGAAACAATAGATTGTTCGATATAATAACTGGTAGTGCTGTTTAGCAGCGGTGTTGTATAAGAACTGCCTGTATTGATAAGAGTGCCTCCGGTAGGTGCATCATACCAGTTAATGGTTCCAATTCCCGAGGCTGAAAGTACAAAACTGCTTGGTCCACAAGAAGAGGTGTCGCTGACAACTGGCGGAGTGGTGCCCACAATAATAAAATCATTTTCTGTTTTAACAGCATTTCCGCAAGCTCCGGCATCGGCGGTAAGAGAAATATCATATACACCTAATGCAGTATAAACATGTGAAGGGTTCTGTTCCGTACTTGTGTTGCCATCACCAAAATCCCATAAATACGACGTGGCATTTTGGCTGTTGTTTGTAAATTGAACTGTCAGTGGTGAAGTGCATGAGTTGGTAACATCTGCGCTAAAAGCACTTGAAACAGGCAGATCATTTACCTGTACATTTCGGAAAATGGTATCATTGCTTTTGTGAGCATCAGAATTTCCGTTAGGTTGTGATGTGTAAAATGTTATGGTATGAGAGCCTGCATTAAGCGTAATATTGGGGAATAGAATGGTGTCCGCACCGAAACTTGGTAAGTTTCCGCTCCAACTAATTACAGAAGGTGTTCCGTCGAAAATAAAAGTTGAATTCAATAAGGTCAGGTTGTTAGAACCCATATTCTTTATTATAACTTTAGGCTGAACGGATAATCCAACACAACCATAATCGGGCTGAGGTTCCATTATACTGAAAGCTTGAGCATCATCGGCCAGCAATTCTTCAATAACAGCGACTTTTCCCTGATAAGGGATATAATTGAAAGCTGTTGCTGTAACTAAAACACTGTCGGCGGTTGTTAATGCAGGGAACGTAATATTTGCAACACCTCCTGAGACAGTTCCGGTGCCAATAATCTGATGATTAATAGTTAAACAAACAAAAGCCCCGGCCACATTACAATTAACCAGCAGGCTTGTTTCACCCAGCATTACAGAGGAGGAATGGGTGACTGTCATGGTCATTGGATCATCAGTTCTGACCATAAGAGAAGGATCCCCGAAAATTGTCCAGGTGTCGGTCATGTTGTAATCCGAATAAGTATCATTCATTTTAAAAATACCATTAACAGAAAGTCCACCAAAAGTTCGTTTAATATTTGCCCCGGCATTTTCGGTGAGAATAATGACCATTTCATCCTGTCCTTCCATTGGCGGGTTCCAGCTTTGATTGATGGTTGACATAAGCGCTGCAACAGCTCCTGATGGTTGATTGTTATAGGTTTCTCTCAGCCATCCTTCGGCAAAACAAGTGCCTGCAGTGAAGTTGCCATTGACACATGCCACAGACCAGATAAAAGGAAGAACAGTTGTATTGGTCAAACTTGCAATATTGGTATTGCTGAATCCGGTTGTAGAAAAGGCGTTATCAGAACCATGCCCGGTATATGTTACAAGGCCAGCTCCGTTATTTAATTCAGTCAAAAGTTGTGCGGCAGTTGCGTTACCACTTGCGTCAAATCCTCCCTGACTGCCATCATATAATTCAGCACGACTGGTATAAGTAAAACCGTCCATTAAGGTTCCCAGATTGCGCTGGTGTTGCCAATCGTATTCACTTTCATCGCCGGGTCCCTGGTCAGAACCAATGTTGACGGCCCTATTAAATTTCCCTGGTGTGGTAGAAGGCGTTTTCTCATAATTGATGGTTCGGGTTACCTGGGTTTGAACATCTGCCACAGATTCAGCTGAGAATCTGCCAACAAAAATCTCCTGAAAATGATCGCTTCCGGTTATGTAACCATAAGTTGGATCAGAACCACCTCCGGATACGGTAAAAGTAGGAAGCTGTGCTGCGTCACCAATCAATAGCAAAAAAGTAAGCCCGTTATTGTTGTAATAATTTGTAACATAAGTTTTTATAGCGGTTGAAGTTGAACCAGCAGTTGTGGCGCTAACAATTTCTGTAGGAATTCCTTCATCGTTTTTCCAGTCAACCAGAGGCTGCATGGCAGTTATATATGCATCGGCGCACACAATGAGCATTTTTCCATGTTCATCCAGAGGAGTATATTTATGATTATTGAAATAGTTAAGGAATTGATGATTATAAATATTGCTAAATTCCTTTTCAATTTTAGATAATGGCTGGATTCTGTTATAAGGGTTAACAACCGTGCCTGATGTAGTATGAACGTTTACAGAAAGATTGTTATAAACACGTAAAACTTTTGTTACCGGATTGTATTGAAAAGGGTAAGTTAAAACGGTTTGCCCTCTGAAATCTCTTAAAATATAGGGTTCTTTCAATTCAGCAAGTGTTCCGGGATAAAACTGGTTCTGGCTGTAAGCAGGGCCGTATGTGTACGGTACTGTTGACGGATCAATATCGCGGGTGAAATTGCCTTTTGATGGAGCAATATCTATGTTCTGATATTCAACGTAATTGGAATAAGTAACTTCTACCGTCATGTTTTGATTATCGGGCACGATCAGTGAGGCTGCGACCTTAGGAATGTCAGGAGCTCCGGCCTCAAGTATCGGAGTTGAGTTTTCCAGGCTTATTATTGTTTTCTGGCCCTGTGGTGTTGTAACCTCACTTGTAAAATACCCTTGAATATCAACATTAAATGACGAATTTGAAATGTCCCCAGTTATCAGCACTACCTTTGCGGGATGAGGGTTTGCAGCATTGATACTTACCCAGTTTTGAGCGAATGAATAAACGCTAAAACAAATTAGAATAACAAGAACACTAAATTTTTTCATGTGCTGTTTATTTAATTATTATTATTTTTTTATTTATTTTCTCATTAGTGGTAACAAATTCAAAGTTATAAATACCTGATTGATATTTGCTTGTGTTAATAAAAATGTTGTAGTTTCCTTCCTGTTTGAAATTGTTATTTAAAATAACATCAACCAACCGGCCGTTCATATCATACAATTTCAAGCTTACATTGGATGATTCGGTGATGGTGAAATTGATGTTCGTAAAGCCGTTTGCAGGGTTAGGGTAAGAATTAAATATTGAATTTTGTGCATCATTTTCATTAACAGAATTAACCACTTTAATAGAAGGCGGGAACATGATATAGTCTAAAAAGGCGCAATCTTCTCCATCGCTGACAGATCCGTCTTTCTGATAAACCCATTTAAATGTATGGGTTCCCGTTGTGACAGGGTATGCAGATTTAGTAAATGTGGTATTTATTCCATCCCATTTATCTTGTGAGATCCCATCAATTAAAAATTCCATGTTATCATACCAATAATAGGTTCCGCTCCAGTCGGCACCTTGTTCACATGAAACTTTTTTCCAGAATGAGACAGTATCAGCAGCGGATACCTCCAAAGAAACAAACAGTTCAGAGGTCTGGCTATCGTTTACATCACCAGATTTGGCGCAATAAACGCCCTCGTATGGTGAAACATTAGTAATGATCCAGGGGACATCACCACCGGATTGCCATTCAAATTTTGTGAAATCACCTGTTTCAAAATCTTCCATGGCCTGGCCAATATTGATGGTATAATAATCTATCTTGATGTATGAGCCAGATTGCAGTGTATAGGTAAACTCAACAATAGCTGTGTCGGGAAGCAGGGCAGAGACTGAAATGTCGAATACAGCATTCACAGTGGTTCCTTTATCAAGGGAATTAAAATTGAAGACATTATTCGTTATTGTAATATAAGGGCTGTTTGTTGTAAGCGTTCCTGTAGTTGCAACAGCATCGCTATGCCCATTATTTGAAGATTGGATAATGATTTTTGCATTTTCTGATGCGTCAAACATGTGGTCATCATCGCCCAGTGAATCGTTAATAGAAAAGGTGCCGATATTAAGGTCAGGGGCATTTATTTTCATATTAAAAGCTGAATTCCAGGTATTGCTGTTGTTATCCTGAATGGCCATATTAAATGCAACGACATGCTGATCGGGAATATAATTTGAAGTTGTGAACGCATAGGCCGCAGTTTGCAAAGAAGAATTATTTGATGTAATTGTTCCCCAAGTATGAGTATTATCAGTAATAGTAACATATGAATCGGTAGAAGCAATAGTTGCGTTTACTCCATTAGCATCAGCTCCTCCAAAATTTTTCAGCGTAACATCCAGAACAACATTTTCGTTATAATCAACCAGGGTATCTCCGTTTCCTGAAGAACCAACATGATTCTTAGTGTATAAAATATAAGGCCCTGCTGGTGACGCCACGACAACTGTTCCGATATAAGGTTGTCTGTTTTGGCGGGTGATAACAATATCGGCTACACCAGGGACGGTGATCGGATTTAAGTTAACAGTAATATTTCCCAAAGAGTCGGCGAGGGCGGCCCCGTATAAAACACCTCCCTTTGAAATCGCTGCATATGCATAAGGAGCATCGGTGGTAATATCAAATGAAGTAACGGCAAGCGGCATTAGGGCGTTATAGCTTACGGTCATAGCAGGAGGATCAGAATAATATATCATGAGTGCAGGGTCTCCCATCAGGTGATAGATTTCCCAATAATACGAAAAGCTTGTATTACCTGATTGCGTGACAGCTAAATTTCCGGCAGAAATCATTTGGCCCTGTGTAACATACCAGCTACCGAATAATTCACTATGATCATGGAATGTGCCATCGTAGGCGCCAGGATTAGTTGCATCATATGCCGGATGAAGAGGCGGGTTGCCAGTTCCGAAATTACGGTAGCCGACACCCCAGTATAAATCTTCGTCCCAATAAGTGCTGTTGGAACCGCCGATATAACCCAAAGCACCTTTGTTTTCGGCTCTTAGCAAAGCTTCCCCAAAACACATGGGATTGTCAAAAGTATTGGTAAGGCAGCAATTTCCTATCAGTAACGGATATTTATGTGCATTTTGAAGGGAACTGATAGCTGTAATATTGAAAGAAGGATCGGACCACCCATCAGAACCGCCATGTGCTGTATAATTTGCCATACAAACTCCGTCGCTTACGTTTTGTATGATCTGTGCTGCGCTGCTTCCTGAAACAGCATAAAGATACGTGTTGGAATACAAGCTGTGTGCAGCGTTAAAATAGGTGTCTGTTCCGTAATTTATCTGAGCGTCACCATGTGTTGGGCCAAAAGTGGGATCTTGTCCTGCAATCATCACACAGGTATCGAGAAACGTGGACTGAGGCATTAAAAATTGTTCGTATTCTAGGGTTTTGTCAATTTGTGGCCTGAGTTCAGTGGTATTTGTAGCAGAAAACCGTCCGTAATAAGCTTCGGGAAGGAAGTCTCCAGTATATTCGCAGTAATACAAATCGGAAACGTGGGTGCCTTGAGTACCAGCAAAAGACGGAACCTGAGCAACGTCTCCGACCAATAGTACAAATGAAGGAGCAGGATCGCCGGTTGTACCTGCATTGTAAAGATTCTGCAAATAAGATTTTATTGAAGCCGTGGTATTACCGACAGCCGGGTTGCTGGTATAGGCCTGAATAACCGTAAATCCTTTTTTAGTTTTCCATTCTACAAAAGGCTGCAATAAACTGTAAAACATCGTGTCTGCAACGATCACATATTTTACAGGATATTTAGTAAAGTTCGATTTAGCTGTAGTCAGCGGTTTATAATTGAAAATCTTTCCGAAAGAAGGTTCAAAATAGGGTGAATAATTCTTTTCTTTTTGTTCTATAGTTGCCGACACATTTGCGTTTTCAAAAATTATTTCCACTTCTATGGAGGTGTAAATCCGAATAGTATTTTTTACAGGGTTGTAATAAAAAGGAGCTATATCCAACCGGCCAATGTTAGTTCCGCGCATATTCCCAATCATTTCAACTGTTACCAGATCATGCTGAATGAACTGGTTTGTTTTGTAAATGGCTTTGTTGTATCTGAAAACAATGTTTTTCGGGTCATCGCTTTTTGAAACTGATGGCTGAGCGGGCATCACGGAAAATGAGGCGCCTAATTCACTTAATTTTATATCTGTATAGGTGGAATTTTTGATGTTGATCTTTATCGTTGCGCCTACCGGGACTTCAATCAACCGCTTCATAACCGGCAGTTTAGGGTTGCCAATGGTATTTGAACTGCCATATTCGGGAATTATCAGCTCAGAGAAAAATCCTTTAGCGGTATTAACTTTCAGCGTTTTTATGTCCTTTATCGAAAGGGTGTTAACCAGGACAAGCTTTTCGTAAGAGTTTTCTTTAATCTTAATCGAAGTTTCAGCTTTTTCAGGGGTGCTCGAAAATGATGCATTTGATAACATCACAAAAAATGCAAGCAACAGATGTTTGCAGAGGGTGTGTGTATTTTTCATAAAATCAAGGATAAATTATTAAAAATAATTGATGTAAAGATAAAAAAATTATTGTAGTTAAAGAAATTCGAGAAATTAATTCATATTACTAAAAACAATTTTTCAGACAAGGACATTTCCGGTCATTTCAACAGGTTTTGGCAAGTCCATAATTTTAAGAACAGTAGGGGCGATATCAGCCAATTTGCCATTGTGCATAGTTTTGTAATCGCTGTCAAATAAAAAGCAAGGAACAGGATTGCAAGAGTGGGCGGTATTTGGAGTTCCGTCAGGGTTTACGGAAATGTCGGAATTTCCGTGATCGGCCGTCAATATTACAGAATAAATATTTTTTAAAGCAGTAGAGATTACATTTTTAACACACGTATCAATTGTGTTGAGTGCTGATAATATTGCCGTATAAATACCGGTATGGCCAACCATATCTGCATTTGCGAAATTGAGGCAAATAAAATCGTAATAATTTTTGGTTATTGCTTCCATTACTTTTTCAGTTACTTCGGGAGCACTCATCTGTGGTTGAAGATCGTATGTGGCAACTTTTGGCGATTGAACCATAATACGGTCTTCACCTTCGAAAGGTATTTCACGCCCTCCGGAGAAGAAAAAAGTAACGTGCGGGTATTTTTCCGTTTCTGCAATGCGAAGCTGTTTTTTTCCGTAACTGCTCAATGTTTCACCCAGCGTATGTTTCAAATCTTCATTGCCAAAAATGACCTTAACATTTCGGAAGGATTCATCATAACGTGTCATGGTGAGATAATAAAGCGGGATGGTTTTCATTCCTGCTTCGGGCATATCTTTCTGAGTCATGACAGTTGTGATTTCTCGCAGTCTGTCGGTACGGAAGTTAAAACATATTACCACATCATCCGGTTGTATTGTTGCAAGCGGATTACCGTCATCGCCTGTAAACACAACCGGCTTCACAAATTCATCGGTCACTTCTTCATCGTATGATTCCTTTATTGCCTGTAATACATCTTTTGATTTTTTACCGATGCCGTGGACCATCATATCGTAACCAGTTTTAACACGTTCCCAGCGTTTGTCACGGTCCATTGTATAGTAACGGCCAACCATGGTGGCAATTTTTCCTGTTGATTTCTTTAAATGATCTTTCAATTCTGTAAGGAACCCTAATCCGCTACGGGGGTCTGTATCACGGCCATCCGTAATGGCGTGGACAAAAACTTTTTCCAGGCCATAATCTTTGGCAATATCGCAAAGTTTGTAAAGATGCGTTGGTAACGAATGAACACCGCCATCTGAGATAAGCCCTATGAAGTGAACGGCTTTATTATTTTCCTTTGCATATTTATAGGCATCGCAAAGGACCTGGTTTTGTGCTATACTGTTATCTTCTACAGCTTTCGAGATTTTGACCAGATCCTGATAAACAATTCTTCCTGCTCCGAAATTAAGGTGGCCAACCTCAGAATTTCCCATTTGGCCTTCAGGTAGTCCAACGGCAAGCCCTGAAGCGGTAAGCTGGCAATATGCCACATCGGGATTATTATATAAACTTTTAATAAATGGCGTGTCAGCCGAAAATATGGCATTTGAATGATTGTGCATTCCTTCGCCCCAGCCATCCATAATGATCAGTAAGAGTTTTTTTGGAGTCATAAAGTATTTGTAAGGGAAATATAAAACAAAGGTACAACAAATTGTGATATTTTAGGCTGTTAGACTGATAGGCAGTTAGGCAGTTAGGCAGTTAGGCAGTTAGGCAGTTAGGCAGTTAGGCTGTTAGGCTGTTAGGCTGTTAGGCTGTTAGGCTGTTAGGCTGTTAGGCTGATAGGCTGATAGACTGATAGACTGATAGACTGTTAGGCTGATAGACTTAAAGGAAGACAGGTTGTTAGATGAAAACGGGGATTATTTCTTTGTGAAATTGACCGATTTGTTATCAAAATTAAGCCAGTATTTTCCTTTTTCGAGGTCGGTAACATCCGCCTCTTTTCCAAAGCCTTCAGAGATAAAATTACCTTTCAGGTCAAAGATCTCGTATTGCGTATCAGCCGAAAACAATAATTTTTCGGATACTTTTGCTGATTCTAATGTGATTTCAGGATTTCGCGAGGTGTATTTAATAATTTTTGAATATACAGGATTATCGTTTTCATCATTAAAGAGAATCCTAAACTGATTTATACCTGAATGAGGCACAGTTTCAAAAGAGTACATGTTTTTTCTGACGGAATCCGCAGGTGTTAGTTCTCCGATTTTTATCCATTTGTTCCAACGGTATTGTTCGATGATCAGGGGTTCGTCCATTAAATCACCTTTGATGCCCCAGTTAATTTTTCCAGTTTTATCAGCTTTCGGTGAGACAAATGAAACATTCTCGGACTGCTGCAAAGCTTTAGGGTTAATAACTTCGGGCTTGCATCCGCTTTTGTGTTTTATAACAACCGACACAGGATCGCCAATTTTCAGATTCATTAATGAAAAATCAATTTCGAAGGCATTGGAATTGATCTCATCCATACTTGCTTTATTATTTACCAACACAGCGTTAACACAAAAGCCATCACTAGTGCCGGGATTTAATACATGGAGGTTGAATCCGTAATAATTTCCCTTCAGAATAATTTCTTGTGCAAAAAGATTACCCGCAAAAAACAGCAGGAAAAATAGTAAAAAAGTGGTTTTTTTGTGCATGAGAAAGTGATATCAATAAATTGCAGGCAATATTAATTATTTTTAAATGATGAAAAATGATCTTACAGTAAAAGTTTTCATATAATATCAACAAACGTACTGTCGGGTTTAAAAAGTTCCATGAGTTTATTTTTCACCATCTCGGGCGTAATGCTTTGAATACATTCACAAGGCTTGTTTCCCCTGCATTTATGGCATTTTTTATTTAGAACAAGATAAATCGCATTCGTGCCCACCGGCGCCCATCGTCCCGGATGCATAGGCCGAATAGGCGGAAAAATTCCAATGGCAAATTTTCCTAAAGCAGCAGCAATATGCAGCGGTCCCGTACTGCATGCAACAAGCCCGTCAGCGTTGGCAATAAAACTTATCAACTCAAGCAGGGAAAGTTTCCCGGAAAGATTTATTGCTTCGGGATGTTTATTAATTATTTCTGATTGTATAATTTCCGTTTCTGATTCAGTCCCTGAAACAAAAATCTTAAATTTGTCTTTGGGTAACAGGCTGATCAATTCAGCGTAGTTTTTTATGCCCCATTCGCGGGCGCTTCCTTTTGATTTCGGATGAAGTATTAGATTGAACTTGGTGTTGTCAATCATGTCCCTGTATTTTTCGGGGAGTGAGTTGGGCGGAACAATTCCATAATGCTGGATTATGTCCTGTAAGGCAAAAGGCCTTTTGATCCCAAATGCCCTCAGCAGTTTAATATTCAGTTGCGACTCGTGCAACTTTGACCTTCTGCGTGTAAAAAATATTATTTTATTGCAATATTTCAGGTGATATATCCGCCCGCTTGTTCCTACCCGTTTCCGGATGCCCGCTTTTTTTGCAAGTTGTGCAATTTGCTTCACCGCTAAGGCGTGAACAATGTAATCAGCATTTAATTTTTTAAAACTTTGTATCTGAGAATGAGCATCCTGATTTTTTATTTCTTCCCAATCGACAAATTCGTCGATATGTTCGCTCATATTCACGATCTCTTTGGTATATGTTTTCCCCAAAAACATAATATAGGCTCCGGGGATAGCCTTTTTAATGGCGCCCGCCATTGGCAATGCAAGTATCACATCGCCTATATTGTCCGTACGGCTGATTAGTATCCGTGGATTGCGTTTATTTATTTTTTTCCGCTTTGTATAATGTTCTGAGCTTTTCATATTTAATATAAACTGCTTTTGAGGAAATTTTTGCTACGTTAAAACCTGCTGAACCATCAAGAAAACCAAGCTGAAGAAAAAACATTTTAAAAAATTTGAAAAAAGGAGAAACTGTTTGTTTCAGAGGGCAAACTTTTTTTCTACTATTAAAAAGATCTATTGCTACTAGTTCCGATAATTTTCGTGCCTGTGCCAGATGGCCTTCACGGGAGTAATAACTGTAATGAAAACAATCGCCTTTTAATAAAGGAATATCAGGCTCATTATCCACATTTAACCTTTCATGTATCAGGCCTTCCCAGTGATTAATCCTGCGATCGAAAAACCTTACTTTAACATCAGGATACCATCCGCTGTGGTGTATCCATTTTCCGCAATAATTTGTAATCCGGCAAATCCGAAAATTTGGAGAAACAAAGTCTTTTTTTATACTAAGGATGCTGTTTTTTAGTTCATCAGACAAGGCTTCATCGGCATCGATGGAAAAAACCCAGTCGTATTCAGCGAGCGAATTTCCATAATTTTTTTGTTCACTATAACCGTTCCATTCGTGCTGGTAAAAACGGACTCCGGCGTTTTTACAAATTTCAGGAGTATGATCATCAGAAAATGAGTCCACCACTACGATATCGTCTGCAACACTTTTAACAGAATCAATGCAACGGCCAATGTTTTTTTCTTCGTTAAAAGTGATAATTACAACGGAGAGTTTGTTTTCCATGATCAGAAAAGATAAACAAACTTAAATAAATTTTTTAAGACTTTTGTTAAAGTTCAAAAAAACCTGGAAATTAATATTCATTTTTCACGCGTTTTTTTCTGATGAAACCACCTCAATACAGGAAATTATTGTAAGGATAGATTTTTGCATGCATGGTGCTCACATTTTCGTAGATCAGCTTCCTGAATTCATCAAGGTGGGTTTTTTTTGTTGCAGAAATAAATATCGAAGGGCTCGAAATTTTTGCCATCCATGTCTGCTGAAGTTCCTCAAGGGAAAGATTTTTTTTATCCGGCGCTCCCAAATCATCCTCATCTTTTTTTATAAAAGAATAATTGTCGATTTTGTTAAAAACCGTTATCACGGGTTTGTCGTTTGCCTTGATCTCAGCAAGTGTTTGATTTACTACTTCTATTTGCTCTTCAAACTCAGGGTGAGAAATATCTACCACATGGATGAGGATATTCGCTTCAAACACTTCATCAAGCGTAGATTTGAAAGATTCTATCAGGGCATGCGGCAACTTACGGATAAACCCGACCGTATCAGACAAGAGAAAAGGAAGGTTCCCGATAACCACTTTGCGGACCGTTGTGTCGAGGGTGGCAAAAAGTTTATCTTCGGCAAAAACTTCCGATTTACTCAGCATGTTCATAATAGTTGATTTGCCGGCATTGGTATAACCAACCAACGCCACACGGATCATTCCGCTGCGGTTTTTGCGCTGTGTGATCTTTTGCTTGTCAATTTTTTTCAGTTTTTCTTTCAGCAAGGTGATCCGGTCTTTAATTACGCGGCGGTCGGTTTCAATTTCTTTTTCACCGGGGCCTTTGAGCCCGATACCTCCTCTTTGTTTTTCAAGGTGGGTCCACATACCGGTAAGTCGTGGCAGCAGGTATTGGTATTGTGCCAGTTCTACCTGGGTCCTTGCGTAAGAAGTACGTGCGCGGTAAGCAAAAATATCGAGTATGAGATTATTACGGTCGATCACACGGCAACTGAGCGCTGCCTCAATATTACGGATCTGAGATGGGCTTAATTCATCATCAAAAACTGCAAGGTTAATATCGTTTTCAGAAATATAACTGCTGATCTCTGCAATCTTTCCTGAACCTACATAAGTCCTTGAATCGGGCATATCGAGTTTTTGTAAAAAATGCCTGACTGGAATACCCCCGGCAGTTTTCAGTAAGAAAGACAGTTCTTCAAGGTAAAGGGCTGCTTTTTCTTTGTTTTGTTTAAGCGTGATAAGTCCTATCAGGATGGCGCGTTCTTTATTGTTGTTGGGAGGATTCAAAGTTAGAAGGTTAGAAGGTTGGAAGGTTGGAAGGTTGGAAGGTTAGAAGGTTAGAAGGTTAGAAGGTTAGAAGGTTAGAAGGTTAGAAAGTTTGAAGGTTAGGTTGTTAGACTGTTAGGTTATTTCTTTTTATTTCCGTTTGCAAAAAAGAACATGGCGATAGCGCCGAAAATAAAATAAATAGCTGCAAATTTACCTTTGTGGAAGCCGTAATGCATCACTATTTCATAGGCACAACCTAATAGAAGGAAAAGTGAGGTGATCACGGTCATGCCGCTTTTATTCATAAATCCGCCAATAAAAAGCAACATGCTGAAAAATGCAAATCCTGCGGCTATATAAAAGTCGATACTGTTGAAGTCTAGTGTGCGCAAGGTCCCGAAGAAAATAATATAAACCAGCACCAACACTGCGACGCGAAGCGCCCAAGTAGAAAGTGGGTAAAATGCTTTAACAGGTTCCATAAAAATAAGATATAGAACAAAAATAAGGAATCTAATTAACATTGGAAGTACCTTTGTTGAAAACAAATACAAAACACCATGTCGAAACTGGTTTTAGACCTGCACGAGATTTATAATAAGGGTAGCCTTATCGACAAAGCTTTGGAGGACATATTTGAAGAAGCAATAGACAGAAAAATCGACTGGGTTGAGATAATTCCGGGCAAAGGCAGCGGGCAACTGAAGAAGAAAGTCCTGCGTTTTCTAGACCAGAAAGAGATTAAGAAATTATATCACAGGATTGAAAAGGACCGGGATAATTTCGGGAAAATTTATGTTTACTTCAGGTTTTGAGTGGTTGCGATTTTTTACCACATAGGCACATAGTGCACATAGGGGTGAAAAGATAAATAGTTTTAACGACGCTTTTAAAAAGGTTTGAAGCCAATGATTTCTCTGACTTCCTTAATAGTTTTGGAGGCGCTTTCGTGGGCTTTTTCGGCGCCAAGCCGGGCAACTTTGCGGAGGTAATCATTATTGGCGGCAAGTTCCCTTATTTTTTCCGAAAGTGGCGAAATAAAAACAACCATATCTTCAGCGAGCTGCTTTTTCAGATCACCGTAACGAATAGTGCAATTATTGTATAGTTCGTCAAAATGCTGTATCGTTTCGGGTTTGGTCACAATTTTCATCAGGCTGAAGAGGTTTTCGATGGCTTGCGGTTTGGGCGAGTTAGGCTCTGTTGGCCCCGCATCGGTAACGGCTCTCATAACTTTTTTCCGGATGGCATCAGCCGTGTCAGCAAGGAAAATGCAGGAATTTTCATTTTCGGATTTGCTCATTTTCGGGCTTCCATCCAGTCCGGGTATTTTTACAAGGTTCTGTCCAAAATTATAAGCCACAGGTTCAGGGAAATACTCAACTTTATACAAGCGGTTAAATCGTTTGGCAAAGGTCCGTGTCATTTCGAGGTGTTGTTCCTGGTCTTTTCCCACGGGTACTTTTGCAGCTTTATGAATGATGATATCAGCAGCCATCAGCGTGGGGTAGGTGAGAAGCCCGGCGTTGATATTCTCCGGCTGGGTACGTGCTTTTTCTTTAAAGGACGTACAGCGTTCCAGTTCGCCCATATAGGCGTTCATGTTTAGGATCAGGTAAAGCTCGGCAGTTTCGGGGAGGTCGCTTTGCATATATATGGTTGCTTTTTCAGGGTCGAGGCCGCAGGCAAGGTATTCTACCAGAACGTTGCGGACATTCCCATGCAGGTCGGCAGGAGTGGGGTGTGTGGTCAGCGAATGATAATCGGCAATAAAGAAATAGCAGTTATTTTCGTGCTGCATTTTAACAAAGTTTTGCAATGCACCGAGATAGTTTCCAAGATGAAGGTTTCCGGTTGGCCGGATACCGCTGACGACTGTTTCCATAATATTTTTATAATAAAAAAGCTGTGCAAAGTTACGCAGGTTTGGGGATTAATTCAAATTAATAATTGCACCCCACCTTCTTTTTCAGCGCGATATTTTAAATTTTATTATCTTTGCAATGTTGTTCACAAGTTCTATTGTGAGGTTTTTAAAGGACTCTAATAAAAAGAGTTCATTTTGTTAAACCCTTAGTGGTTAATAGATAATAATAAGGGTATTCACCCGAAGTATTCAGGATATTTTTTTATTAATTCAAAATCATTTTATATGAAAATTAAAATGTATTTTAAAACTTCTATAAAGAAGTTTTTTGAATTAGAAGTTTTTATTGATTTTCCGTTAAAAGAGATAATGTTTGTTATAATAACAAACTATTTATTTTCTTAATGGAAAGTAATTTAAAAGAGTATTTCCGTTTTTTGGAAATACTCTTTTTAATAAATAGAGGAAGCTAAAATTAATCTATCGACTAAGTTATAGCTCTAATTGTAAGAGTTAATTCCGATAAACCTTTAATGGTTCAATAGATAATAATAAGGGGAATCTCCCAAAGTATTTAAGGTTATTAGTAATAATATAAACAATTTAAATTTATGTTAATAATATTAAAATTAAAACCTAATATAAAGGTCTTAATGGTAAAAATTTCAGTATATGAAATCTTTATTATTATTACAATAGTTATCAGCCTTTAATAATTAGGATGCAATAACTAAGAGTATTCCTATTATTTGGAATACTCTTAGTTTATCGTATAATTATGTTGTTTTCTTTACAAAGAATAAATTAATTCACCTCAATTATATAAACAAAATTCTTAATAAGCTTTACTTGTTCAGGTAAGGATTTTCCAGTAAGAGTATTCACTTTTTGCAATACCGGGGCTGTTGGTAATGATTCGATTAAATTTTGTAGATAGTTTGATTTTACAGCATAAGTGGCATTTTCTGCTTGAACATGTTTTGCATTTACTACACCAATAAGATTTCCATTTTTATCGAATAATGGTCCCCCACTGTTGCCAGGTTGAACGGCAGCAGAAATCTGATAAGAAGTTATATCTCCTGTAAACCCTGATTTAGCACTTATTACCCCATCAGTTAATTTAACTTCATCTCCCATTGTCGCTGTTAACGGATATCCTAAGACGAATATACTAGTGCCAACATCTGAAGTAGTTGATTTAATTGTATAAGGGATTGTTCCTAAACTTGTGAAAGAAGCATCGTCAATTTTTAATATTGCCAGGTCATTATTTTTATCAAAAGCTGTAACTGTTGCATTATAAGCTTTTGTAAAGTTCCCATTTATTCCCTTAACCTTTATACCGGTCGCGCCATCAATTACGTGATTGCAAGTAACTATATACCCATTTGTAGTGACTGCAAAACCGCTACCAGTACTTTTTTGTGCATACTTATTGGCTTCACCAAATATTTTCTCATCAGGAAATAGTCTAATTAAGGTTATTTCAAAACTACCCATCTCAATTTTAACGATATTTTTGCTAATAAGGTTTGCAGGATATCTTACAGGTCCATTATCATAAACAATTTCGTAAAAATAAATGTTAGGTGAAGCTGTTTTATAATAAAAGTAAAATGTACTTAATTTAAATTCACCCTTATTCTCATAATCAACATATTCAATAAATTTATTGTCTTTATACATAATAGCAACTCTGTTAAAGTCTATCAAAGTTCCATTGCTAAAACTCCAAATACCTTCAATTGCATCTAAATTGTTAATGTTTTTAATATAGTATGCTTTTATTTCATCAAGGGTGGAATAGTAATTTGGGTTATTTGTTGTAGTTGAATTTGTCGGTTTACTTGTTGAATAATAATTGTTAATAGGATTGTTTAATTTTACACCATAAAAATTCCAGTACCCAGTTGTTCCTTCTTTTAAATTAAAGAATTTTGCACTTAATGGAATCGGCTCAAATGTGGCAGAAAAATATACTGGTTTATTGGGGTATGCTTTTGTTATTCCATCTTTATCACCAATACCGCTAGTTGAAATTAGTTTATACATTTTATCGTCAACTTTGATGAATAAAGCCTTATAAGAACCGGGCGGGTCTAGGTATATGTTAATACCATATGATTCTGTTCTATTATATTCAAAATCAATTATTGTTCCAGTAACTTCGCAAGTTACCTTAACAATCTTAATGTCATTATCAGTTTGTGAACTACATTTAGGATAGTCATAATGAACCTGTCCATAAATTAAACGCGGTAATATTAATGCAAAAAACACAACAAAATATAATGGTTTTTTCATAAGTTAATTTAAAAATTATGCTTAATAAAATACTAGAAACAAATATACATGCAATAATTTTATAATAATAAAAAAATACAATTAAAAAACTGCTCGCTGATATTACAAACTGTTGGGTTTTTAGCCGGAGAGCGTCGTAGAACCGCGCTCCGACTTGCAAAAAAAAAGGCTCGCAGATTCTGCAAGCCTTTTAGGTTTTTAGTCATCGGATGACTTTAAGTCAGCCGATGACTTGCTATTTGCCAACCTTTTTCAACGCTTCATCTGTAGCATTGATCATTGGTTTAATAGAAATAGGAGCGCCAACGGCATGTTGCATCCAAACTTCAGGAATGGTACGACCGTAAGTAAATATTCGTATTACTTCGTCACCAAAGTTTTTACCTTTAATATATTCCTCAATCTGGAACTGAATCAATTGTCCTACCGGATAATTAGATAAATATAACGGATTGTCGATCATGTGGGAATAAATGGCAAGGATCGGGCAGTCTTTAATCCCAAATACATCAGCGTAATATTTGTTCCACACTTCTTTAGCATTGGCTATTACCGCTTCTTTTAATTCTTTTTTCGTGGCATGCGGGTGATCATACAACCATTTCCAGGTATTCATATCTACCAGCGATACACCCATAATTTCATAACATGACCAGAAATTATCCAATGTCTGGTAATAATCTTTGTTCGGGTCGGGATTGGTGATTCCGAGCAGGTCCAGATCGCGTTTCTGGAAAATGAAAGCCAGCGCTTCGGTAAAACCGGTGTTTGGAACACCTGCCAACGAGTAATAATCCACATCGTACATCGACAGGGTTTGTTCCACATTATGACCGAATTCGTGGCAGGCGATGTTGTATCCTTTATAATTCCAGCCATCTTTCGGGAAGCGGGTACGAAGATGCGACACATCGCCTTTCATCATGGTTCCCCATGCGTGTCCGGATCCGCGTGCAGGATCAACAACAATTTTGGATGCAATAAAATCAGCTTTTTCTTTGGAGAATTTCAGCTTTACAAGAATGTTTGGAAAGTCTTTCTGATAATCCATAACAGACTTATATTTTGCCCGGACTTTTGCCGTAAGCTCGTCTTCAGATATGGAACTTCTGGGTTTAAAACCATCATACCAGATATCGAAAGGCTGAAGCGGTCGGTTAAGACGGGTACTGATAAGTTTAGCCACTTGTTTGACCTCGGGTGAAGAAATAAATTCGATGAAAAGTTTTTCAACTTCCGGCTGCGGCATTTCCATACCCTGTTCAAAAGATCGTTGTATGTATGTTGGGTATTGCGGGTTGTATTTGTCGATACCCTGAATGGCATTAAAAAGTCCCAACATTTTACCGTAACGGATATCATCTTCAGGTTTAAAGCCGATTTCTTTGCTGTTTTTAAACAGTTTGTTTGCATAAGGGTTCCATTGTACATTAGGATTATTTATTGCGCTGTCGGGAATTTCCTGTGCAATGATACGAAGCATTACCTGATAGATCATTTTTTGTTTGGTGAGGCCGTCCTCGCCCTGGTAATTTGCCTTAAGCTCATCGCGCAAGCCCCAGTGGCTGATAAGTTTCATGTCTTTCGGGAAATAGGTTTTGTTTTTATCATCAACCAGGTTCCCCATGTAAATGTTGTATTCCGAGATGTACATGTCGGCTGATGTCAGTTCATCAGAGAATTTTTGCAGCACATCTGCCGGCACGCGGGAGGTATACATATCGCCAAGACGGGCATAAGCCCATTGTTTCCGGTCCCATTTCGGGCCGAGTTCAATTTTTTCTTTCAGGGTATAAAAAGGAAAATTCAAAATGGTGACGAATGCGATTTTGTTATTGAAAAAGTCGTCGTTGAGGTGCGAAAAAGGATCATAAGCTCCAAAAATATCATCAATAGGGATCATTTCTCCATCATCAATATGGAGCGGGCGCTTGAGGTCGAGGCCTATACGGTTGAAGTTTCCAAAGATTACTTCAAAATTGACCTGTAAGCGGTTGAACAGTGCATTCATCGAGTTGGTGTCGCCTGCAAAATTCTGAACACAAAAATCCTGAAAATCCTTGTTTTTACCGTCGGATTTTATCCATAGTGCAGCTGCCTGTGTGACGCCTTTGGTAATGCGTTCTTTTTCTTTATCGCCGTATTTGGCAATAAGATTATTGATGGTCGAATCGATGGTGACCTGTTTGATTGAGCCCATGGTTGTGATTTTTAATTTGCCACCCCTGTTGCACTGCGAAAAGGTCAATGCCAGCGGAATGCATAATAACAGAAAAATTTTTTTCATATAAATTCAGATTAAGGGTTTAAAATAAATCTAGTAACTGACTTTAGAAAAATCAATCTCAAAGGTATGAAAAAAAGAAACTTAAGTAAAAAAATCAGAGTTTTATTTCTTCACCGGCTTTGTTGAAAAAATGGTATTCAAGAAAATGGTAATTGTTGGAGTAGCCCAGTTTGATCCATTGTTTGTAATTGAAATACCATTTTATATGCCTGGAATACAATCCCTTGGTTAGATAACCATACAAATACGGGTGAACCAGAAGTTTGATCTTGCTTTCGTTTTGTTCTTTTAACAGGTAGGTGATCCGGTTTTCGATGTCATCAATCAGTGAGATGCTGGCTCTTATTTCGCCTGATCCTTCGCAAAAAGGACATTGCTCAAGGATTTTAACATTGGTTTCAGGCCTTACCCGTTGCCTTGTGATCTGAACCACACCAAATTTGCTCGGGGGTAAAATAGTATGTTTTGAGTGGTCGGCGTCCATTTCTGACCGCATTTTTTCAAAAAGTGCACGACGGTTTTGTGCGATATGAAGGTCGATAAAATCAATAGCGATGATACCGCCCATATCGCGAAGACGAAGTTGGCGGGCAATTTCTGAGGCTGCATCCATATTGACATCCATGGCATTTGCTTCCTGATTGTTGTCAGTATTGCTGCGATGGCCACTGTTCACATCGATCACGTGCATAGCCTCAGTATGTTCAATAATGAGATAAGCACCGTTTTTCAGATAGACTTTTTTACCAAAGGCATTCCGAATCTGTTTGTCAATCCCAAAATGTTCAAATACCGGCTCTTTACCTTTGTATAATTTTATTATATCTGTCTTATCGGGAGCAATGGTTTTGATAAAGCTTTTGAGCTCATCATAAATAGCCGCATCGTTCACATGGATGCTGTTGAACGTTTCGTTCAGAATATCGCGTAATATCACGGATGAACGGTCTATTTCGCTGAGGATCTTTTTTGGAGCTCTTGAATTTTCCATTCTTGCCACCATGGACTCCCATTTTTTCATCAGGTCTTCGAGATCTGCAATAAGCTCAGCAACTTTTTTATTCTCAGCAACCGTACGGATTATTATTCCGAAATTTTTTGGCTTGATGCTGATCACAAGGCGTTTCAGCCGGTTGCGGTCTTCATTACTTTTAATTTTCTGAGAAATGGAAACCCTGTCGGAGAACGGTACCAAAACCAGGTATCGCCCTGCTATGGCAATTTCTGAAGTTATACGGGGGCCCTTGTTTGAAATAGGTTCTTTGGCAATCTGAACGGGAATTTCCTGGTTGACAGCTATTATTTGCGAAATTTTCCCTGATTTTTCGATGCTTTTATCAGGAGGGATTTCATTGCTGGTCAAAGGTAATGCCTTACCCTGAACGGCGCTTTTTGTATATCTGATCAATGAATGTACCTGCGGGCCAAGGTCTAGATAATGCAGAAATGCATCTTTTTCATAGCCGATATCGACGAAAGCTGCATTTAACCCCTGTACAATTCTTTTGACTTTTCCGAGATAGATATCCCCAACAGAGAAAGTATTGCTGTTTTTTTCTCTGTGAAGCTCAACAAGCTTTTTGTTTTCAAGTAATGCAATAAGTACTTCGGAGGGCCCGGAATCAATAATAAGTTCCCTGTTCAAAGTCAATAAGTTTTTTTATGCTTTAAATATGTGTAATATTAAATTATATAGTGACAGGTGTAAGAAATAAAAAACAGCTGCCTTAAAATGATTCATTTTAAGGCAGTGCATTAAAAAAATTTAATTATTTCTTCTTATGCCTGTTCTTTCTCAAGCGTTTTTTGCGCTTGTGAGTTGACATTTTATGTCTTTTTCTTTTTTTTCCGCTTGGCATAACTTTAAGAATTAGATTATTTTACATTTTTTTTAACTGCATTTGCAAAAACTTTAGCCGGTTTAAATGCAGGAATATTATGAGCCGGTATAACTATAGTGGTGTTTTTTGAAATATTTCTACCGGTTTTTTGTGCGCGTTTTTTTACGATAAAACTACCAAAACCTCTGAGGTAAACGTTTTCGCCCTTTTGCATAGAAACTTTTACAGCTTCCATAAATGATTCAACTGATGTTTGTACAGTCAACTTTTCAATCCCTGTTTTGTTAGCAATTTCTGCTACGATTTCTGCTTTTGTCATGATAAAATAAATTTTTATAAGTTAATTTTTTAAAGTTTTATGGTCGTGAATGTCATTTTTCAAATCGGGCTGCAAATATAATGTTATTTTTTTAAATATAATTTTTTTTAATAATTTTTTCTGCTATTAATCAATACTTTTGCTTACTGATATTAATATTCATGAAGTTTTCAGACAAACTTATAGAGTGGTATTTATTAAAAAAACGCGATCTGCCTTGGAGGAGGACAAAAGATGCCTATAAGATATGGGTTTCTGAAATAATATTACAGCAAACGCGTGTTGAACAAGGCTTATCCTATTATGAACGTTTTATAAAAAAGTATCCGGATGTTTTTGATCTGGCTTCGGCAAGTGAAAGTGAATTGTTGAAAATGTGGCAGGGGCTGGGATATTATTCGAGAGTCCGGAATATGTATATTGCGGCAAAAGAAATTATCGAAAAATATAATGGTGTAATACCCGATTCCTTTGATGAAATAATGCGCTTAAAAGGAATAGGAAAATATACAGCCTCCGCAATACTTTCTTTTGCTTATGATTTACCATATCCTGTGATGGACGGTAATGTAAAAAGATTTTTGGCAAGGTATTTCTGTATTGAACAGGATGTAAAATCACTGGCAGCCGAGAAACTGATTTTTCAAAAACTGAACAAAATTTTTGATAAACACAGGGCCTCGGATTTTAACCAGGCCATTATGGAATTCGGGGCGTTACAATGCACGATAAGCAATCCTGATTGCCAAAGATGTGTTTTTAAAAAGGAATGCAAAGCATATAAGAATAATAAGGTATCAGGCCTTCCTTTAGTTTCAAGAAAAACACAACCAAAGATCCGTCATTTTTACTATTTCGTGCCTGTTATTGAAATAAAAAGAAAACAACTAACATATCTTGTAAAGCGCGAAGATGATGATATCTGGAAACATTTGTTCCAGTTTCCGCTTATTGAAACTGAAAAAGCACTCCCCCGAAAAGAGCTTTTAGATTCGGCTGACTTTAAAAAACTAATAGATAATAAAAGGTATGAAGTAATTGGTTTTTCAGAAAAGTTTGCTCATAAACTGAGCCACCAGATTATAAATGCTGTGTTCATTCAGCTCATGATATTCGCAGAACTTAAAGATCGGAAACTGAAAAAAGTCATGATTAAGGATTTTAAGAAATATCCGGTTTCAAGGCTTACAGAAAAGTATCTGAAAAAAAACTTGTCTAACTATATTTAAATTTGAAAAAAATATTTTGCTGTATCAAAAAAACATTTAACTTTGCACTCCATTTTAAAATTCCTCAGTAGCTCAGTTGGTTAGAGCATCTGACTGTTAATCAGAGGGTCGCTAGTTCAAGTCTAGCCTGGGGAGCAAAAATAAAGCCGTTGAAAGACGGCTTTTTGCTTTACAAAAACACAGCAATGGTTTACACGGTTTACGTGCTAAGAAGCCTTTCAACCGGGAAGTTATATACTGGACAGACTGATAACCTACAAAGAAGGATCATCGAACATCAAACAGGGACTGGCCCAGTCAAATACACCAAAGGCCGTGGTCCTTGGGAATTATTATATACAGAAGAGTTTCCGGATCGTTCTCAAGCCATGGCCCGGGAAAAATATTTGAAAACAGGCGCAGGGCGTGACTTAATAAAACTTCAGTTATCTAAAAAGAATTAATCAGCGGGTCGCTATCCGCCGCGGCGGACAAGTCTAGCCTGGGGAGCAAAATTCGAAAGCCATTAGAAGCGAACAACTTGTAATGGTTTTTTCTTTTGAGACATAATAGAACGACTGCAGCTGTTTTTTTATTTGACTTTGCTATTAATGTTTCGCAACCATCTTGCATTGGATAATATTATACCTTTGTATAACCAATGGTACAAGCAAAAAAAACATCCGTATTATTTATGTCCCGATGCGGGCTTTTATTCTTATTAATCTTCATGGCTCAAGGTTGTAGCCATAGAATGGTGGTAAACTATCTTATTGAGAGCAACCCTACGGGAGGACTTGTAAAAGTGAATGGTGATGAGGTTGGCAACACTCCGACCGAGGTTCGAATTGTGGTTCCGATGCCTCAGAAACAGCAGGCAAACAATGTCCAAAATAAAGTCGCGGGAGAAGATACAGCGAGCATCACCGTTTCTCCTCTGCCGGAAATGAAAGGACGACTGATCTCTAAGACATTGGTGTTCAAAATAGCAGACCATCCTTCGGGAAGTACGCTGGTTTTTGACCTGCGTGGGGATAATCCCTTTCCCATCAATCCGGCAAATATCAAATTAGACAGTATTCGCAAGATTCCTAAAATACAAAAAGTCGAAAAAAAGTCTCTGGTCAATCCTTGAAAATTCCCTGGAAGTTTTTACCAACTATTAATTCCTCTGCTATGAAATTATCATACACAGCATCATTGATTGTGAGCGTTTCAAAATGTGCTAATGCTCCTCAATAAAACCATCCGGGTTAAAGATTACATTTAGATTAAGCAAAAAAAAACCGGGTTTCCCCGGTTCTTTTTCAGTTTTACTGATAGTTACTGGACAATAAACTTGTAAATAATACTTTCGTCTGTGGTAGTCAATCTGAGGACATAAGGCCCTGCCACAACATTTTGAAGGTCGATACGGTAGGACTTTGTTCCTGATGGTAAACTTTCATTCTGGAATATCCGTTCACCGATTGCATTAAACACATCAAGGCTTGCATTTCCAGAGAGTTCTTTTTCAAAAACTACTTCAAATACACCTTCATTTGGATTCGGAGAAATCATAAAGGTTTCCGTTTGTTCTTCTATAGCAGTAGCATAACTGACACTCACCGTGTCAATCAAAGAGCAGCCCATGGCATCTGTAATTGTTACAAAATAATCTCCGGGCAATAATGTTGAAACAGTTTGTAACGTATCACCATTGCTCCAGGCGTAGGTATAAGGTGCATTTCCACCTGCAGGAACCACAGATGCTGTGCCGTCAGGGCAACTGCCGCATGTGGCCAGGGTAGACGAAATGGTATTTGAGATTAACGGACAGAGATACATATTCGGACGAATAATATAGGATTTTGAGAAGTTGGTACCAAAAGACTCATTGTTTGCCCAGGTTCCGGTAGGACTGGTAGCCCAATTTACCCATGTGGTGCCGGGTGTAAATATGGCTGATGCCTGTCCAATTTGAACGGTACTATCAAATTCAATGATGGTGAAGGCATAGTTGCCCGGAAGTATATTCAGGGGGCCTCCGTGAATATTCAGGGTATAAAGTCGTGCAGAATCATCCGGATATAAAAGTGTGTCGGTTGTAGCTATCATATTCAAAGGTGCGCCAGACGGCATATCCCAGATGGCAAAGCCCAGATTCCTGCCGGTGTAACCTTTTGTGACATAACATGAAACAGAACGAAGATCTGTTGCAGTATTAATAGCAAAATGCTGGCCCAGGAATCCATTACCAACGCCTATTCCAAGTGCCCCAGTCACCGAGCCGTTGTCTCTGGCATAGGTCGTATCTGTAATATAGATCTGATTATATAATGTATCATCGCTTGAAGATCCGTCAGCTTCTGAGATCAGCGTCAGATATTCAAAATAATATGCTCCGCTTACTGTCGGGGTAAAAGCGCCTGCTGAAAAGGTTTGTGTGGCACCCGGGACCAGTGTTGGTAACGCGGAGCTGGTAAAAGTAGATTGCAATGCGAACATTTCGTCATAAACGTTTACTTTCAACTGCACGTTTGATATATTTAGAAGTCCAGTATTCTTTATATATCCGTTAAGTGGAATACTGGTTGTCTGTTGCAATGGTACCATAGTGTACTCCAAAGTGTCAATTGCGACCAGAGTGGCATTGTAATTAAGCTGAACGCTGACCTCAACATCATCAATTAAAAGCACAAACTTATCATTAGAATTGTTACGGAAACCAACATATATTGACTGTCCTGCATAAGAAGAAAGATCTACCTCCCTTGAAGTCCAGGTTGCGGCTTCGGCAGCGATTGTGAATACTTCTGTAGAATTCGTGATCTGATTGCCAATAGTTCCAGTTCCTCCTGTTGGTGCTACAGTCATTATTCTTACCGAATAGCCATCCGGGTATAATGCATCATAATTCTTTGCATTCCATTTTAGCTTGCAATTAGCTGGGAGAGGCCCGATCATGGGTGTCCACATCCAGTCATCCGCAATTCCTACTGGTGAATAATATGAAGTTGAAAAAGCACATGAATCTGCAACGTTCTCACCAAAATCTTCACGTCGCTCCCATGCTTCATTGACATAACTAACTTGTGCATTCGGAGTTCGATTGTCTACATTTCTCAAAAACCATCCTGGCGCAAAGGTGTATGTTCCTGCTCCCCCGGCAGTAGGGCCTCCAACATGGTCGAAATCTTCATAGAAAAGAACCTGTGCATTTAATGTAATCTGTATGCCCAGAAAAAGAATAAATAGCATTGCTGTAATTTGTTTCATCATAATGGTTAGTTTTTTTAGGTTTTTGTTAGAAATCGGCACAAAAGTAAGTTATTCTGAATTCACATTGTTAATTTATGTTAAAAGAAACGTACGATAATTTTTCCAAACACATGTAGTTTAATGTTTTATATATCAACTTCAAAATTCTATTTGTTTGATGGCACTATTAAAATATGAATAATTTCGGTGAATCCTGTTAATTATTTTCAACTTCACATTCAAACCGTGTAAAATAAAAGCCATTGTAATTTAGTCAATTACAATGGCTTTTCTCATTTGTAAAGAAATAGCAACTATTAAAAAACAAACGGCAGTTATTCTTGTGCTGCCGGTTTTTTAAAATAACAACCGAATATTATTTAAAAAAGATCGCCAAATACGCTTTTGTAACCTTCAGCATTGCCACCATATGATTTAACGGAATCATTATGGATCTGATAGGTGCATTTCTCACCTGTGATCTTAGAGAAAACAATGGTAGATTCTTTCCCATCTTCTTCCTGCATGATCACTTTGGCTAAATTCTTATCATATTCTTCAGCATCGAGGTTTTCATAACAAATCGGGCATATAAAATTTATTATTTCACCCTCTTCAAAATGATTGTATTCCGGATGCATTTTAACACTGTAATCACCAAGTTCGGAGCTAACCAGCAGCAACCCCGAATTGCCTTTAGAAGTTTTTGTAAGGAAAATGATGCTGTTTGACACCCTGAGATGTCCTCTGCAATGTGGACAAAGAAAATTAGTTTTCATGATTTCCGGATTAGTTTAGTACTTCAAATATAGGAATATTTTTTTACAAGATAAATTTTTATTAATTTTTTTTAAGATTTTTTTTTTAGTTGATTCATAGAGAAACAACGGGATGATATGGATTCCAGCTGCATAATTTTTTGAATTCAATAAGTGTGTATCGAGGTGAGCTGAAAGGATGGAAGGATTGATTGTGAGAAAACCGTCCGGGCTTTGAACTGAATTATCAATCATTTTTGGCCGAAAATTTAACAATAGGCCGTCAATTGATATTTTTTTAATAGAAAATAAAATTAGTTAAACAATTATGCATTGTTGACGAAATAATATAAAATGTGGGCAAAGTGAAATTTTTTTAATTGGTCAAATGTTATCCGGTATCTAATTTGCAAAAAAAAACATGAAAAACTATTGATAAATCAAGATTGTATAAAAAAAATGTTTACTTTTGCGCCCCATAAATATATGTCAATAAAAATTAACAATGAAAACAATTTACAAAATCATTATCTTATCCGCACTATTAATTAGTGTTATGTTTTTCGGATCTTGTTCAAAATCTGAAACTGAATCCCAGTCAAAGCTTGAAGGTAAATGGAAATTTATTAATACTGCAAACATTAGTGATTCGACTTATGTTGAGGATTGGGAATTTACCGCTGAAGGCAAATTATTAATTTATCATAAAGTAAATTTGCGAGATCCGTTAGTAACATACGAAGGAACCTATTCAATGGATTCCCGCAGAATGTTTACCGTTGACGGGTTTACTAAATTCCCGCTGTATAACACAAAATGGGAAATTATTTCCAATGAGGACAATGCACTTATGATTGTCAGCAGTGCTGATGCGGGGCTGTTTTACAGAGAATTTGTAAAAATATAGGGTTGTCGAAGCATAGTAGCGCAGACAATTCAGCCGGTTTTTATAGGAAAGACTTACGCCGATAACTGTTATTCTTACTAAAAAGATTCATCTTTTATAATAAATATCCCATAAGGAGAAAAAGCTGCAGACAATGCGGCTTTTTTATTTTCAGTTTTTTTATTTTGTTTTTCTCTGATTTCAACCACACTATTTTTCGAGGCCTCAAACGTTTTCAGTATTTTTGCTTTAAAAAATTACGATGGAAGATGCCAAAAAAGATCGGCCGGGTGAGCACGGGCTGATATTATTCACGCCATTTAAAGTAACTTCAGCGGATACAGACATGAATTCACGTATCCGTATTGGGTCGCTGGCGAATCTTTTAATCCAATCAGCGGTAAGCTCAGCCGACAAGTTAGAGGCAGGTTATGGAGGTTTGAGGCAGCAAAAACTGTTTTGGGTGCTGAGCCGTATGACCATTGAAATTACCAAACCGCTGACGTGGTATCAATGTGGTGAAATAGAAACATGGCCCAAAGATGTTATAAAGATACTGTATTTAAGGGATTTTATTGTCAGGGACAACGAACATGAACTGATTGCCAAGGCGACATCAGGATGGCTGGCGGTGGATATTGATACCAAAAGTCCCCGAACCGTTCAGGGCGGCCAATCTTCCTTTTTCGATAAATTGAAAGATAAACATGCAATGAGTAGCTCACCTGAAAAACTTTTTCCGGTCAGGGAAGGAGAAGTTACAGAAATAACAACCACTTATTTTGATATTGATGTGAATGGCCATGTTACCTCAAGCCGTTATCTGGATTGGATGATGGACACTTTTCCGGTTGATTTTCATCAGAATCATTATCCTGTTAAAGTATCAATTAATTATTTGAATGAAACGCGGCTGGGGGAGACTGTCCAACTTTCAAAAAACACAATTGACGGAAAAATGTATGTTTTTGAGGGGCTTAATAAAGACCGGAATATATTTTCTTTTCGTGGTAAGATTGAATTTTAACCAAATTAGTGAGGTTAATAAGATGGCAAGACATAAAAAAGGGTTTCGGTATTCACCGAAACCCTTTTAAGTTTCTCACAAAAAAAAACACTGCCGAAAAGGTGCTGAATTTAATTGTGGGTTATTGTTTGATTATTTTTTTATACTCAATCGTCTTGCCGTTTTCCAGTTTTATCAAATAAACACCGGATGCAAAAGCGCTTGTATTAACAGTAGTATTTTCAACAAAATTTCCAGCATAAACAACCTGTCCGATAGTATTAAATATACTGAAATTAATAGTTTCTGTATTTCCTTCCATTTCAATTATTAATTCATCAGAAACAGGATTGGGATAAACTTTTATAGCATTATTCAAGCCCATTGCTTCTATACCCGAACTTGTAATGGTTATGGTATTAGACGGGTTTGAACTACATCCATTCAGCGTTACGATGACATAATAATTTCCATCTACAGTAAAGGTGTAATCCTGGTTTATAGCGCCGGGTATTAATCCCGATTGATTATACCACTGGTTGCCGGTTGGAGCACTGGAATGTAAAACGTTTCCAGCTTGGGTAATAGTAGGTGTTGCCGGTTTACTGTTAACCACGATAGCTTTTGAAGATGCTGCGCCAAAGCCGCATGAATTTTGACCTTTTACCGTGATGTTCCCCGAAACTGCTGTAAGTCCATAATTTACGGTAATGCTATTTGTAGAACTTGATCCTGTTGCTCCTGTGGGCAAGGTCCAGATATAAGATGTTGCATCAGCTATGGTTGGAACAGTATAAGTTACCGAATTCTGTCCCTGGCAGACAGTCGCTGCCCCAGAAATAGTACCTGCAGCTGCCGGAAATATGGTGCATCCGGTACAGATAATCGGAGAAACATAGATAGCGGAATTAAGCGAACCACTGCTGATGCCCGGGAATGAATACCAAGCGCTGTTATATTTAACAAATCCTGAATTTGTCGTGCTGACTGTTGTCTGTGCAACGTTAAATGTATCTGCAGGCGAATTATAATAGATTTGATAGCCAACATACACATCCGTTCCGGTAAATGCTACCGGAGAGTCAAATGTTATATAATTCAGTGCATAGGAATTCAGCGCACTCATGGCAACGTCTTTTGAGCCGAGTACAGTGCCTGGGGTAGCACCACCACCCTGATATACCTTAAAAGTAACCTTGTGATTACCACCTGTTCCTCCGCTAAAAACATCACCAACATATACTTCAAGGCCTGTAATAGATGGAGTTGTCACTCCTGTATAATATTCTGCAAACTCAGAAAAAGAATAGGAATTATGCCCGGTCCATGTACCCCACTGCCCTGTGCCGAATCCGTAAAGAGTAAGTGTATCTGTGGGGAGTATGTTTGTGAGGGTGTCGCAACCGGCAACAACAGTCCCTGTAGTGGTCGCGTTTCCTGTTAATCCTGGAGTTTTAAAACAAATATTTGTAGTGTTGTATTCGAAAACAGCGAAATGATAGGTTGTTGCTGTTGACAAGCCGGTTACATTGACCGAGGTTCCTGTACCCTTATAAACAACGTAATTTCCGCTTCCTATTTGTGTACCGCTACCGAAAGCAGCATTTGCTGTGTATGTAGTACCGTTTACAGGAGTTGAATTTACCGCACTTCCTGCTCTTGCTACTACAATAACGCCGCCGGTTCCATTACCACGTGTCCAGCCAACAGTCATTGAATTGTCTGTTATTGCTGAGGAAGTAAATGTGGTCGCCTGGGTAGTTGGTGGTGTACACGAGCTGCAAGACGCGACTCCGGCTAATGAAGTAACTCCTGTATTTGTAGGATCTAACCAGTCTTTCAATCTTTTGGCTGCCGTGGTGCCATTTTGATCCCAGTGATAATAGACTTTTCCGTAATAGTCAGGATCATTTGGCGCAGTACAGTATGAGCTGCCACCGGTTAACGTTCCGACAATATTTCCTGTACTGTTAAATATCGGAGAGCCTGAAGAACCGCCTTCGGTAATACCATGCCCGTTTGTTGTTGCAGCCCAGTATACCAGCCAGTGGGTGCCCGTACCTCCGACATTATAGGAAGATAATGCAGAAGTGTAGGTTGAGATCTTCATGATATCACCAGCGGGATGATGAATACTAACTCCGCTGGTACTTGCGGTATTTGTCCTGTCCCAGCCATTATAGAATACATCGCCGGTTATGGCAGAATTGATCTGAACAAGGCAAAAGTCGGAGCCCGTATTGTTTGACCCATAGGTGTCATGTGCTTTAAGCGTACAACCTGTTTTGGTGAATGTGCCTGTTGCAGATGTTCCACCGCAGGTTGAAGATTCGTAATGAAAATAAAATACCCAGGCATTGTAGTCAGCGGTACTTGCATAACCGCCATCATAATGACAATGATCTGCCAATAACACATATGGAGTACAATTAAGGCTGGTGTTATTCACCAATGAGCCAGAACAGTTAAACCAGCTTGAACCTACTCTTATATCAAGTTTGCAGACTCCTTTTTTCTCATCCTGCCAGTTGGTACCTTCCGGTGTACAAACCACATTTACTTCACACGTTCCGGAAGCTTTAGTGCTAATAGTTATGGGGCTCCATGGATCAACGCTGCTTTCACCACCGCGATAAAAATAATTCAACTCTGTTATGTGCAATAACACATCATTCTTTTTGTTATTTGGAACAAATAATTCAAGTGTTACTTCTTCACCGTTCACTTTTTCATTTGTAAAATAATAATTATCTGTGTTGTTTGCCGAAGTATAGGCACCGAGAACCCTTGATCTGTCCTTGTTGTACAAAAATAATTTTGCACCCTCTGGCAAATAGAACGCTGTATATCCCAAACTTATAGATTTTGCGCCTTCAGATTTCACGGTCAGCCTCCAGAGACTTGCATCATTCTCAGGGAGGTCGGTCCATGTGCCTGAATTGTTTATGCTTAAGTCTACAGGAAGCGTCACACCAATACGGTACGGCATGCTTTTAGAGACCCGGTCGTTATCCTCTGCATTAAGTTTTACCAGATCTGGTTGTTGTATCTGAACCATATCAATATCACCAGAAATGTTTTTAATTCCAAAACTTGGCGGTATGCCGCCTTCGTTGTCCTGCGCAAATGCTGTTATTATTCCGCAACAGAAAATAATTACAAATAGTAGGGATTTTTTCATAATTAATAATGTTTATTTTTTACAAAAATAATAAAGTCCGCTGTTTTTCCCAACTGGAATGTTGTTTATTTTTTTGTGAACTTTTCAAAATGACCATCAAAACTAATTTTCTGTATATTTTCTCATAGAATTCCAGGTCAAACATCATTGCTGTTAGGTCGATGTGAAATTTTTTCCGTATCTTTGCAAGCAGTAATATTTTAGTTTATGAAAAGAGTATTAGGCATTGGAAATGCGCTTGTTGATATAATGACAATCCTGGATTCGGAGGAGTTTTTATCACAGATCGAGATTCAAAAAGGCAGCATGCAACTGGTAGATTCTGATCTTTCATCAGAGATCTTAAAGCAATCTGAAAATTTTAAAAAAGAATTATCCTCCGGAGGCTCGGCGGCAAATACGATTCACGGATTGGCGAACCTTGGGACCACAACCTCTTTTATTGGAAAAACCGGCGATGATACTTACGGAAAGTTTTTTGCCGATGATCTGCGCAATAATGGGATCAACCCTATTTTACTTACCGGAACAACAGATACCGGACGCGCCATCGCGCTAATCAGCCCTGATTCCGAGCGTACCTTTGCCACTTACCTTGGCGCAGCCATCGAACTTTCACCCCTGGACCTGGCTGCCGAGATGTTTTCATTGTTCGATTATATTTATATCGAAGGTTATCTGGTTCAAAACCATGACCTTGTTGAGAAGATTCTGGAGTATGCAAATCAGCATAATTGCCAGGTTTGCCTTGATCTGGCAAGTTATAATGTTGTTGAACAAAACCTTGATTTTTTAAAAAAGATAATCAAGGACCACGTAGATATCATTTTTGCGAACGAAGAGGAAGCAAAAGCGTTTACCAACATGGAGCCGGAAAAAGCGCTGGAGGCCTTATCCGAATTTTGTGATATAGCTGTTGTGAAGATTGGAAAAAACGGGTCGCTGGTTAAACAGGAAAATAATATTTACAAAATAATGCCTACCGTGTCAAATTGCATCGACACAACAGGTGCCGGCGATGCTTATGCCGCAGGTTTTATTTACGGCCTTGCCAATGATTTGTCTCTTGATAAATGCGGCGCCATCGGATCTTTGTTAGCAGGCAAGGTGATAGAGGTGATCGGTGCTAAAATGAATGAGGAAACCTGGGCCGAGATAAAAGGAAAAATTCCCTCCATTATAGAATAAGTTCCTGTTCAGATTATCACGAATTCTTTTTTAAACTATGGCCGGATTGTTCCCGGACCGTGCAGAACTTTCCTGATTGCTATTTGGGAAACTTCCAAAAACACTTTATTTCATCCGGTTTTTTCTGGCAGGCAGGGAAGCCGACCCAAAAAATAAAGACATTTGGTATTAATTCTTGTATCAGAGTATTTTTTTTCATAATATTTAATAACTTTGCACACCTTTTCTGAAAAAAATAGTTTAACCCATTAATAATTAATAACAAAAATGAAGGTATATCAGACAAACGAAATTAAAAACATTGCATTGATTGGCGGTTCTAAATCCGGAAAAACCACTCTAGCTGAATGTATGCTTTTTGAAGGCGGAGTTATCAAAAGAAGAGGCTCTGTAGAAGATAAAAATACAACATCCGATTACCGTGAAATAGAGCTGGAACGTCAGAATTCAGTGTTTTCAACGGTTCTATATACTGAATATGCAGATAAAAAAATTAATATTATCGACAATCCCGGGTTTGATGATTTTATCGGTGAAGTATTTTCCGCATTAAAAGTTTGTGAAACAGCTGTAATGGTTATCAATGCACAAAATGGTGTTGAAGTTGGTACTGAGATTACATGGCGTCACGCTAATAATCAAAATGTTCCTGTATTGCTGGTTGTAAACCAGCTCGAACATGAAAAAGCCAACTTCGATGAAAACATGCGTCAGATAAAAAATCAGTTTGGTCCTAAGGTTACTGTTGTGCAGTATCCTGTCAGCACCGGCCTTGGTTTTGATTCTATCATTGATGTGCTGAAGATGAAGATGTATAAATATAACAAAGAAGGTAAAGCCGAAATATTAGACATCCCTGCAGCAGAAAAAGAAAAAGCTGAAGAACTGCATGCCACTTTGATTGAAGCCGCAGCAGAAAGCGATGAAAAACTTATGGAGGTCTTTTTTGATAAAGGTACACTTACTGAAGACGAATTGTACAAAGGATTGAAACTCGGAATTATTGAAAGAAACCTGTTCCCTGTATTATGCACCTCGTCAAAACTGAATATGGGCGTTGGACGCTTACTTGAGTTCATTGCAAATTCAACACCTTCACCAGACGAAGTTGCTCCTCCCAAAACTACCGAAGGAAAAGATGTTCCTTGCAAAATTTCCGATTCGGCATCTGCTTTTATTTTCAAAACATCCATTGAAACGCACATCGGGGAAGTATCTTATTTTAAAATCCTTTCAGGTGAAATTACCGAAGCCCTTGATATGGTGAATTCAAATAATGGGACTAAGGAACGGGTTTCGCAGGTTTATATCTGTGCCGGAAAAAACCGTGAGAAAGTTGCAAAAGCTGTAGCAGGTGATATTGCGGCAACAATAAAGCTGAAGAGCTCTTATACAAACAATACCCTTGTCATTCCAAAAAATTCAGATTTTCAACTTACCCCGATTGAATTTCCCAATCCAAAATATCGTGTTGCTGTAAAGGCTGTTAATACCACTGATGACGAAAAACTGGGAAGCATCCTTAATGAAATGAAACGCATTGACCCCACGCTCAAACCTGAATATTCAAAAGAATTAAAACAATTGATCGTACATGGACAGGGTGAGTTACATCTCGCAATCGCAAAATGGCAGATTGAGAAATTAAACAAAATTGATATCGAATTTATTGCTCCCAAAATACCCTACCGTGAAACTATTACCAAGCAGGCAAAATCCGTATACCGTCATAAAAAACAATCCGGCGGTGCAGGGCAGTTTGGTGAAGTGCACATGCTTATCCAGCCTTTTTCAGAGAATATGGTTGATCCTACCGAATTCCCTATTCGTGGCAGGGAAGATCATGAAATGCCCTGGGGTGGGAAACTGATATTTCATAATTGTATCGTTGGTGGCGCTATCGACGCACGTTTTATGCCGGCCATCCTGAAAGGTATCCTGGAAAAAATGGAAGAAGGACCGCTTACAGGTTCTTATGCCCGCGATATCGCTGTATATATTTACGACGGAAAAATGCACCCGGTTGATTCAAACGAAATTTCCTTTAAACTGGCCGGGCGTAATGCTTTCAGAGAAGCCTTTAAAAATGCAGGGCCTAAGATTCTTGAACCAATTTACGATGTAGAGGTCATTGTACCTGGAGATAAAATGGGTGATGTAATGACTGATCTGCAGGGCAGGAGAGCCGTCGTCATGGGCATGGACAGCGAAGGCAATTATCAGAAAATTTTAGCCAGAGTACCTTTGGCTGAAATGAACAGGTATTCCACAGCATTAAGCTCCATCACCAGCGGACGTGCTACTTACGGAATGAAATTTTTTGATTACCTTCAGGTACCTGGCGAAATCCAGACACAGCTTCTTAAAGCCTACGAAGAACAAGAAAAAGACGAAGAATAGAACTTCTTCAATAGTCAAAACCTGCTCATTTGGGGCAGGTTTTTTTTTAGTTAAAAATACTAATTGAATTAATTTTGCGTAATTTGTAGGTTAAACGGATTACCTGAATCAAGTCAGCCTGAGAGAAATATG